>Ga0209635_10000039_pt1 | contig 67867 bp, 58 predicted proteins | sample DeeMarSWOR230_32_FD_187463 | JGI IMG/M metagenome (GOLD analysis project Ga0209635, IMG submission 187463) | Marine sediment microbial communities from White Oak River estuary, North Carolina - WOR-2-30_32 (SPAdes) (version 2) | ecosystem: Environmental > Aquatic > Marine > Intertidal zone >...
ACATAAACCTATTGGAAAAAATATACCAATGAAAAAGATAATACTAATTTTTGATTGAATTTCTTTTAAATAAATTCTAAAATTGTTTTCTAATTTACCTTCTTTAAAATCATCTATTTCGTATCTATAATCGAAATTATTAATTAATAATAATTTTAAATATTGATTAAAATCATTAGAGGGCGTTATAATTTTCATTAATTCATTTTCAGGTGTACTACCTTCATGAATTCTTTTTAAAATGGTTTTGAAATTGCCCAATATCGGTATTTTATAATTTTTAATCAGTCTTATGAAATCTAAACAGCAATCAGAATTGCTTTTCATGGTTTTTTTTATTAAAGAAAAATCTATTTTAATTAAATAGAGCATAGCATTAATTTTTTTTTCCATTTTGATTATTTCATAATAGAGTACTAAATTGAATCTATATGTGAGAATAAATGACAAAAGAGCAGAGTATAAAATTATTATCATAATATTCAATTCAAGGAAAACTAGTGAGAGTAATACAATGATACTAAATGAGAGTATATATATTATAAAACTCGCTTTATTAATGTCATTTTCATTAATATTGTATATATTTTTATAAAAATAGCTATATTTATCATTCAATACCTTTAATTTTAATCTTGGTAAATTAATTTTATTGAATTTAGTACAAAATTTGACATAATAATCAAGATTTTTCATTCATATAGTCCTTTTAGTGTATATTAATAATATTAACTCTAATTAATGTTGAATATTGAGAAATATTCAAAATGTACATCTGGGGAGGGATATTGTGAAAATAAGAATCGATAAAAGTTGTATTATATTCTAAATATCTAACACAAATCTTATTTTCCAAGAAAAAAACATATTTAGCAAGATGATCATAGAATGATATGTTTAAATTATTAGGATAATCAATCTCTTTAATATAGACTTCTTTGGGATGTTGATTTACATAATTAATACCAAGATCGACTTCATTTATAAAAATTAAATAGGATTCTAAAGAGTCTTTTTCATTTTGATTATATTCCACTATTGATCCTAAAAGAGGAATCAAGATAGTTGAAAAAATCGTTATTGTGAAAATCCCAAAACCCAACAATAAAGATTTCTCTATTAGGTTTGTCATACAATTGAATAGAAATTTAAAGATTTAAACCACGATTCTTTTTCCAATTGTTCCAAAAAAGTGTTAAAGATTCAAAAGATTTTAAAGAAAAATATGAGACTTGATGAAAAAAATCAACTAAATCAATCTTATGTATTTTTCTTATTTTTATTAAAAATTCAAATATATCACTATATATTTTAATAAATAAAAAGAAATTATCTTTAGTTAATATTTCATATCTTTTTATATCTGAGATTACGTTTGTATCATACAGTGATTTAGCCAATATCCATTTATTGGTTTCTGGATTATATTCAAATATTGAGTTATACAATTTATTTATTACATTAGTAGATTCACACACTTCAAATATTCCTACAATTTTTCTCTTATTAATGTCTTTTTTCATTAAAATAATTAAATCTAGATCATTTAGACATGATTTATCTATTTTAAAGTGATAAAGAAATCGATTCATAAGTGAATCGATATCTTTAGAGTGGATTGTTTGAAACCCTCTTAATCCAGCAGAAAGACAATGAAACATAGCTATTGCTTCCTCTTTTGTGAGAATTTCACCTAAATAGATAATATCTGGTGTTCTATGTAAAAGTGTTTTAATTTGATTACTTTTTGAATATTTTTTTATCAAGGATTCATCTAATGAATCTACTTTATATTTTAATTGGTGTTTACCATACTCGAACTGATTCAATGATTCTGTAATATTTTCTATATATATTTTTCTAAATTCTTTTGGTGTTAATAAGTCTAATGCATTAATCATCGTTGTCTTTCCTGTGTCAGTTTCACCCGTTACCGTAATATTTTTTCCCCTAATAATATTAAAGTAGAGAAAAGATGCGATTAATGGATCTAAGGTTCCATTTTTTAGTAAATCTTGTATTGTTAAGATGTTTTTATTTAATTTTCTTATATCTAAAGCAAAATTATTTATTTGAATAGGCTCAACATCAATAGAAAATCTACAATAAAAATATTTATTTTTAATAACAAATTTAATAAGTGGATTCATGAAATCAAGCCTTTGGCCACTGTATAATCTTACTAAAGTTTTAATCCTTTCGATTTCTTTTGAATTAAATCCTATTTCTGTTCGACATCGACCATATATTTGATGATTTAAGTAAATTTGATCTTTTGGAGAATCTAGGAAGATTTCTTCTATAAAATCGTCGATTAGCAATGGAAATAACTTGTCTAAATTTATTTTTTTTAAAGCAGTCAAAAACCCAATATTTTTTGTGATCGGTTTTGAAAATTCATATTTTAAATTCAATACTTTTAGTGCTTCTCTTTTATATAATTTTATTAATGTTTCTAAAGGAATTAACTGATTAAATTCTGCGAGTTCTATATTGTGATTGATATCTTGGATGACTTTATCAAAATAATCTTCATCTTGTTCCCCTCTGTAAAATGAAGCGACTAAGTAATTTTTCTCGTTTTCATCTGAATTTTCATAAATAAAAACTTTAAATGTATTGTATTTTCCTGTGTTATAAGAATTTACTAATTTTTTATATCTTTTAATACCCTTATTTTGACTTTTTTGAAGATTATTTATTAAACATGAACTCCCAACAAGAAAATATTCATAGAAATTATTGTTATGTTCATGAATTTTCTTGTCGACTAAGAAATTTTTAAATATTTGAATAATTTTCAAATTATTTAGAATTTCGAGAATATTGGTTTCAGATGTTTTTTTATAATTATAACAATTTTGACAAGAGAAATCAAAAATCTCTTCTTTATTTAGACTTGTAGATCTGCTTATAAAGAAATTGTATATAAAAATTGGATCAAACCATTCATTTTCTTTGATATTATTTACTACAGAATTAGAGAATACTTTACAATTAAATTCTCTGTATTTACAATTTAGATCTCTATTCTTTTCGATTTTTTTATAAATTCTTTGAATCTTTTTTAAAACCTTAAAATAGTCAAAAAAATAATTAATTTGATTTTCTTCAATCAATAAATCATTCCATAATATTGATATATAATTAAATTTTCGATTTCTATTCTTGAATAATGTTTTTATAAAACACTGAATACATGTCTTTGATTTAAAGAAATTTTTTTGTTCTTGAGAACAATTATAACAATCTAATACTAATATTAGATCTTTTTTTCCTTCATAATTCTCTCTTTCTTTAAAATAAGCAAGATTTTTAAGAGTCATTTATTCTATTTTTATAAAGAAAAATTTAAATAACCCCCTTTTATCTATTCGGGGACAATTCTAAATTAGATTTTAAATGAAAAAATTTATTTATTTTAAATAATTCATTTCCAAAAGTAAATGTGATAAATAATGGCTCACCGTAAAAAACACGCACCAAGACATGGATCATTAGCATTTCTACCCAGAAAGAGAGCAACACATATAAAAGCTCGTGTACGACACTGGCTAGATAATACAGATGCTATCAATTTTCTCGGATTTGCAGGATTTAAAGCGGGAATGACTCATATTACATATATAGAGGATCAAAGAAATAGTCCCTATTTTGGAAAAGAATTAATGAAACCAGTTACAGTTATTGAAGTTCCACCATTGATTCTTATTGGGATAAGAGTTTATAACGAAGATGAGTATGGTAAATATATTGTTGGAGAATTGTATACTCATGAATTTAACCATTATTTATCTCGTAAAATAAATCTTCCAAATTTAGATAAATATAATGCTGAAGAAATTAAAAAGGAAATTTCAAAAGAATTAAACGAAACAAGTGAAATTAGAGGAATATTTCAGACACAACCATATAATACCTCTATACCTAGAAAAAAACCAGATATCATAGAATTAAAGATTAACTCAATCCAAAAACCAAAAGAGGAATTTAATTTCGCTTACAATAATTTAGGTAAAGAAATCAGAGCACGAGATGTTTTAACAGAAGGGGAATTAGTAGATGTAATCGCTGTAACCAAGGGAAAAGGGTTTCAAGGTCCGGTTAAGAGATTCGGAATTAAAATTTTAACACGTAAAAACAACAAAATAAAAAGAACTGTTGCTTGCATCGGTCCATGGCATCCCGCTAGAGTTCTTTATACAGTTCCAAGAGCGGGTCAATTAGGATTTCATCAAAGAACGGAATACCATAAAAGGATTATGGTAATTGGTGAAAATGAAGAGGAAATTAATCCAAAAGGAGGATTTATCCGATATGGTAAAATTAGTGGAGATTATATGTTAATGCTAGGATCCATCCCCGGACCTAAAAAAAGATTAATTCAATTAAGAAAAACGATCAGACCATTAAGATCTTTTGTTTTAAATACTCCAGAAATTACATTTGTGAGCCGAGAAAGTCAACAAAGAAGATAATTTTTAAAATCTTGGTGATTTTATGGAAAAAATAAATGTTTACAACTTAGAAGGAAACAAAAAAAATCTTGTTGATAAACCTAAAATATTTGATTTAAAACCAAGGATAGATCTTATTCGGATGTCTAATTCAATATCTCAAAGTAAAAATAAACAAATTCAAGGAAGAGATAAAAGAGCTGGATTGAGAAATACAGCTGAAGGTTGGGGTACTGGGCACGGCGTCTCAAGAGCACCTAGAATAAAAGGAGGCGGATTTATTACGGCTAGACATGTCGGACGTGTTCCCTTTGCTAAAGGAGGTCGGCGTACACATCCAATAAAAACAGACAAAAAAATAAAGAAAAAATTTAATAAGCAAACGAATAAGCTGTCAATATTTTCTGCGATTGCTGCTTCAGGGGATAGATCATGGATTAAAAAAGGAGGTTTCAATACTGAAAATATACCGGAAATTCCTTTAGTTATTGATGATAAAATCCAAACTATAAGAAAAACTGCTAGAATCTATTCCATATTGTGTAATTTGGGATTAAAGGAAGATTTAGTTAAAACAAAGAGCTCTAGAAAGATTAGAGCTGGAAAGGGTAAATCGAGAGGTAGAAAATATAAAAAGAAGAAAGGGATATTAATAGTAATCAAAGATGATTTTGGAATTATTAAAGCTTCAAGAAATATTCCTGGAACAGATGTTATTAAAGTTGAGAATTTATCAGCTAATGTATTAGCTCCAGGTGGGACATCGGGTAGACTGATCCTGTGGACGCAATCTGCTTTTAATGAGTTGAATAATTATGAGGTGATAGTATAAATGGAAACATTTTATAAAATTATTAAAAAACCTTTAATCACTGAGAAAACCTTCGATCTAATTGAAAAAGAAAATAAACTTGTATTTATTGTAGATAAAAAAGCAAATAAAAATCAAATTAAAAGAGCTATTGAAAAGTTACATAATGTTAAAGTGATTAAAGTAAATACAATGATTACATCAAAGGGAGAGAAAAAAGCATTTATTAAACTTCATTCTGAATATTCTGCTCAAGATATTGCTATTGATTTAGGCATCTTTTAATTGTTAACTTCTTTTAAATTCTTGATAATTTAATTTTTGTACTTCTTCTGGAGGGATGATAATAATATTTTCTAAAAGTTTAATTGAGTCCATTTCCAATAATTTCTTGTAACCCAAATTTTTTAATATCAAAATGTAGATAAAATATTTTGGATAGTAGTCTTTTAAAATTCGATGAATATATTCAGAATCTAGATTTTCTAAAATCAGAAATAAATAATTATGCTCAATAAGTAGTAAATTACTACTTAATCTAATATATTCAACTTGATATTTAACTAAATTTTCTTCAATTTGATTATTATTCTCTAATAAATTTATAGATTCTGAGTTATTTTTTAGAAAAAATAGATTTTTTAAATTATTAAGAAAAAAATAAGTATCTGTGACTCCTAATCGCCAAAAATAGTTAATAATTTCCTGGATTTTGATAATTAATTTACTTACTAGATTACAATGAAAAAAATTATTAATTTTATTTTCAATATTAGAATTATTTTCATTATTTTCACATATATCCACAAAATAAGCGAAAAATTTAATATTATCTTTAAAATCTACTTGAAAATTGAATATTATAAATCCTCTTCTATTAAAATTATTAATTAATTTTATAAAATTAGGAATAAATGATTTTCTTTGTTCAATTAATTCAAGATTAATAATATAAAAATTAAAAAACTTTAATTTCTTCTCAGTTGATATTGAAATTGCTTCTGACACCTTAGAAATAGACGAAGTTGAATTTATATCTTGGTAAAAAATTGCTAAAAATTTTTTTTCTAGAATTTTTTCTTTTAAAAATTTGATAGGTTTTTCAATTTCTCTTAAAAATTGTTTTACAATATTGAAGCTTTTAATGATATTTTCTTTCTTGTAATCTTCAAAATTCAAAAGTAAGATTTTTTCGTTTTCCTCGCAAATATCTATTTGAATAGAAAAATAATGAATAATTCGCTTTCTTAAAAAATCATTTAAGATAGGGGCTACAGATTCAAAATTTAAAAATTTAAAAATTGCAAATGCAATTATTTTTTTTTTTTTCTTTAAACTCTTGTAGTAGATTAAGTAGTCTTCAATAAAATATGAGAAAAGTCTATACTTACCCTTTTTAACCATTTCATTAATACTTTTAATAAGATTTATAAAAACATAAATATTTTTTAGGTATCAGAAGTATTAAAATTCTTAAGAATTCGGTTTTTTTGTAAGATTTCAGATCTATTTGAATTTTAGTTGCAATTCTAAAAATAAAACTTATAACCACATCCATGTTATAATTAATTAATTTTCTAGTCTTGGTAATCTATTTGTTTAAATCAATTAAGAAATTTTTATTTCGTTTAAATCCAGATATAGTAATTCAAGCGCCAGCACGAATAAATTTAATAAATCCATTAGATGCCGTAGAGGGAGATTATTGGATGCCTTCTGTAGCAATTAATGGTTTAAATAATCCTCTATCTGCTTTTTTTTATATAAAAAAAGTTGAAAAGGAGAGTAAATTAAAGATATTTACTATAAAGGAATTAAAAAATCGATATTCAGTGGAAGTAATTTATAAAGAATTTCTATCAAAAAATCGAAGCGATATCAGAAAGAAACTTAAGGAAAAAAACAAACTAATTTATGCTAGTATTTATAGATTTTTTAAAATGAATTCGCATTTTGAGGAAATTTTCTTAAATTCAAATATTGAAATTGGATTATTAACCACAATACCTAAACAAAGTGGATTAGGGGGGAGCGCGGCTATAATAATTTCTGTTCTCTTTGGATTCGCAAAATATTTTGATTTATATAATAACTTTGAAAGTTTAAATGAAAATGAAATCCCAATAAATAAAGACATTATAGCAGAAATGGCCACGAAGATTGAAGATGAAGATTTAAAAATTACTTCGGGTTATGGTGATAGATATGTGATAAGCAGAGGAGGTTTAAGCTTTTGTTCTTATTATGGTAAACTTTACCATAAAGACATAACAAAAGAACCTTTAGCAATCTATGATAGGATCGACGAAGTATATGATTTGGATGAACTGCCTTTAATAATCTGTTATTCAGGTGTATATCATAAAAGTGGTGATATACATGGAAAATTAAGGAAATTATACTTACAGAAAAATCATCTTATTTTGAATAGTTATAAAGAATTAGCAAAAATAGCTTGGCAATCGAGATTTGCTATAATGAGGCGTGATTGGAGACTTTTAGGAAAGTATTTTAAAGAGAATACAAGAATTATGAACCAGGTTATGAAAGAAGCGGGATATCAATATGGAATTGGAGTAGTTAATAATATTTTAATTAAAATTATTGAAGAAAATCCCGATGTTTATGCCGCCAAATTAACTGGTGCTGGAGGTGGGGGTTCAGTTTTTGCGTTAGTGAATCCAAATCGGATAGAAACCATTTTAAAATATTGGCGTAGTAAATTAAATGAAATTATCAACAATAAAGAACTATTTACTTCAAAGTTTCCCTCATATCCTTTAGAAATAACACATAATTTAGAAAAAATTCAATTTTTTCAAATTAAAATAGATAAAGATGGAGTGAAAAAGTTATAATTCTTTAGTAATTATATACTTAAAAACAATAGAGATTTACTATGAGTAAATTCGAAAGATATAAAAAAAAAACAGAAACCTATATTTATCCCCATAAGCATTGTAAAAAATGTGGAGAAATGATTACAGAAGCTTTTACTTATTGTCCAGAGTGTTATCAAAAGCTAAAAGAAAAGAAAAAAAGAAAGATATTCAGGAGGAAAGAGAAAGAGAGTGATCAGGAAAAAACAACTGAGAAATCTTTTGTTCCTGAAGAAAAAGAAAACCTTTGATCAATGCTATCATTTTTTTAAATTTACTACTTTTAGAATTTAAAAGTTAAATCTCTCCAATAACCAATCTTTATCTAACATGGAAAGAAAAGGTCCCAATCGTGGACCACTTTTTTTTCCTAAGATAATTTGATAGATTAGTTCAAATAACTTTCTTGGGGGGATATCAACTTCTTTTTTTGCTATATCAAAAATCTTATTTTGAATAGAATCAGGATCTAATTCATTATTTACTTCTAAATAATCTTTTAGTAGTTTTACTCCTTTTATCTGTTTTTCATTCATATTTTTTATCAAATTACTATCAATTTCGTTCGGGATAGTAAAGATTTCCACCTTTTTTATAATTTCCTTTTTAATTTTTGGATTTTTCTCATTTTCTATGATTTTATTAACTTCTTCGAGCCAATTTTTTGTTTGAATAATAAGTATCTCAAATTCTTCCTTAGTAATAATATTTTCAAAGTTCTTATTTTTCATAAATCTTTTTGCTTTCTCGTAGAGTTTATCTATACCTAAAATATTTTGAATTTGTGTTAAAAAAATTAGAAGTTTCAAGGGTAATTGTTTTAATTTGATTTCCGGAATGTTATTTATTTGTGTTAATGGAAAAATATAATTAAAGAACATATTCTCTCCTGGATCTTCTGCTTTTTCTATATTATAGTAAATGTTTTCCATTCTTTCATAATAATCATAATATTGGGAGATCTCTTCGATCCTAAATGTGATGTGTTTCATTGGGTTGGTTTTTAAAATTATTGTTCTATAAATCCTTGGATCCGCAATTTCTAGATATTTCTTTGGTGTAAAAGTATGACCTTTAGAAGTTCCCATATCTTGATCACCTAATCTCAACCATTCATAAGGAACTTTAACTGGTCCCATATAATCATATAACTCTTGACATAATTCTATTCCTGTATCATAAGCTCCGCCTTTAACACTATGATCTTTCCCTGCGGGTTCACATGTAGTTTTATATAAAGCCCATTTCGCAGGCCAATCTACACGCCAATTTAATTTTAATCTTCCACTCCAAATAGAAAGCTTTCCGTTATACCCGCATGCTTCACATATATATGATACTTCCTCCTTATGACTAAAATATTCTTTTACCCTATTGGGTTTAATAGATTCCTCATTATCACGATGTTGAATTCTATCACATTTCTCACATATTGCCATCACTGGCATCCATTCTTTTTGCATTTCGATAAATTCTTCTTTATCTTCTTCTCTTAATGTAGGAAGGATATATTTTCTCAAGATTTCCTTAATTTTATCTGTATTTTCAAGTGCAATTTTTATTTTTTTCTGCATTTCTATTGTTTTATATAAATCATGAGTCCAAATTATTGTTATTTGAATTCCAAAATCAGGAAACACTTCTATTAATTCCTTACCAAAATGAAAAGCATAATTCTCACAATTACAATCTTTATAAGGGCATGGTATCATAGCAAAAGGTTTCCCTAGGTTTTCCTTTTGGAATTTTTTTGGAATATATTCGGGAAATCGTTTAGCAGCATCTAAACTGTCGAGAAATAATAAATTATTAACCTTATTTCCTTTTTCTTCAAAGATCCTTCTTAGTGCATCACAAATTATAATTTCACGTAATATTCCTAAATGAATATGTCCTGACGGAGTTTTACCAGTAGAAAGTGTTATTTCAATAGGTTTACGCGAGTAAATTTCTTCAACAATTTCTTCTAACCAATGAACTGGAAAATCCTCACTCAAATTTTCTTCACTACTCGGCTTCTTCTTTAATAGAGTAATATTCTTAACTACAAAAATTTTTCTATTATGGTTAATAGTATATTTAACGTAAGCAAATTATATTTATCATTTTTGCTTTTAAATAATAGTGAGCTAAATAATGCGGATTGCTGTTTTAAATAGGGATTTTTGTAAACCTAATAAATGTAGTCCTTTTGGAGAAAAACCATGTATAAAATATTGTCCTAGGGTAAGAACCGGAGACAAAACAATAGTCTTAAGCCCTGATGAGAAGTATGTAATAATTACAGAGAGTTTATGTTCTGGAGAAGGTATATGTATTAAGAAATGTCCTTTTAATGCTATAAGTATTGTAAATTTACCTGATCCATTAGAGGATCAACTTACATATCGATATGGTCAAGATCAATTCTCATTATTTCGTATGGCAATACCTAAAAAGGGAAAAGTACTTGGATTAATAGGACAAAATGGAATAGGTAAAAGCACTTTATTAAAATTATTATCTAATGAATTAACTATAAATTTTGGAAGATTCGGAGAAGAATCTCCTCATCTAAAAGAAATAATTGAATACTTTAAAGGTTCTGAATTACACCAATACTTTATTGACCTCGAAGAAGAAAAAACCAAGATTATCCATAAACCTCAAAATATCACTGTGATCCCTAAATTTATATCAGGAAAAGTATATGATCTTTTAAATAAAAATGATGTAGGAGATCAACTAGAACAGATTTCAGAGAAGTTAAATCTTACTGAAATCTTGGATAGAGAAATAAATGTATTATCGGGAGGGGAATTACAAAGAGTAGCTATTGCTGCTGCTTTTCTTAAAGATGGGGATATATATTTATTTGACGAACCAAGTTCATATTTAGATGTAAGCGAAAGAATTAATATGGCAAAAATAATTCGTGGTTTATCAGAGAAGAACAAAACTGTAATTGTGGTTGAGCATGATTTAGCAATTTTAGATTACCTTAGTGATTACGTTTCGATTTTATATGGCCAACCTGGTGTTTACGGAATTGTTTCTCACCCTCAAGGTGTTAGAGTTGGTATTAATATATATTTAAATGGGTATATTAAAGATGAAAATGTAAGATTTAGGGAAGAGCCTATTATATTTCATGAACGTCCTCCACAAGAATCTTTATTTGATTCTGGAGAGGTTATTTTTTCATATGAGGATTTTGAAACTTCATTGGGGAATTTTCATTTAAATGGTTCAGGAAGTGAAATTCATGCTGGTGAAATCATAGGAATTTTGGGTCCTAATGGAATTGGGAAAACAACATTTATAAATACAATAGCAGAAGTAATTAATGAGGAAAAAATAGAGGAAAACAATGAATTTGATTCTCAAAAACTAAAAGTTGTCATAAAACCCCAATATATTAAAATTGAAGATGAAGGTTTTGTATTTGATCTCATTAAACAAATTAAATTGGCTCCTCATCTAAGTCAATCCTATAAAAAAAGATTAATTAATAATTTGAAACTCGAAAATATTAGAGAACGAGGTTTTTCCGAATTAAGTGGAGGAGAATTACAAAGAGTAGCTATTGCTAGATGCCTTTCAGAAAATGCTGATATATATTTATTAGATGAGCCTTCAGCGTTTTTAGATGTGGAAATGAGATTACAAGTAGCCCAACTATTGAGAAAGTCTATTGAAGAGTTAAAGAAATCCTGTTTTGTAGTGGAACATGATATTATAACCCAAGATTTTATAGCTGACTCAATATTAGTTTTTGAGGGGATCCCTGGTCTACAAGGTAAGGCAACTCCTCCTCAAAATTTAAGGGATGGATTTAATTCATTTCTTAAAATAATGGAAATAACATTTAGGAGAGATACTACTACTAAAAGACCACGGGTAAATAAATTAGGAAGCAATAAAGATATTTATCAAAAAAGGATAAATGAATATTACTACATACCGAAATAGTTAACTTTTTTTTTAAACCTTATCAAAGTATCTTATTATCATAAAAATGTTTTTATACTCCATTATTTCGACTGGAGAATTTAAGAATTTTATATTAATCTGGAAGAATTTTTATTAAAATAGAAATAGATCCATTTATATATTTTCTTGATATTTTTTACTGGGCTCTTTTTCAAAATTTATTAAGTATATTTTTTTTACCATTTTTTAAAATAAATTTTGCAATGGAAATTAAAGAGTATATATTGATCTTAATATATTTTTAACAATTTGCTTTATAAAAAATATAAAAAAATAATAAAAAAGATTGAATTAACCTTTAAATTTCCAAAATACTAGAGGTCTTCCTCTTTCACCATTGTTCCGAGAAAATTTTTCAATTAATTTTCTTTTTTGGAGTTTAACTAAATTGTCATATATAGTTGTTCTTGGAGTTTTTAATTCTTTTACTAAATCACTCCTAGTTAAGGGACCAACTTCTTTTAGAGCTTTAATTAAATTAAATTGAATTGGTGATAAGTATTCTTTTAATTCAGGATTATTTTCAATTGAGATGGTGTCTCCCATTTTTAATTCCTCCACGTTCAATTTGATTTTAAAAACGACAATTTTTCGACTTATTAAAGTCTAAAGTGAAAAATTTTATTCTTATGATCTAATAAAGTCAATTGATATATAAATGATGCTTATTTATGTATTATTATCATCAATCAGCATAAAATTTAAAAATGAAAATTTTCCTATAAATAATGTAGAAATATTTTTTTCAATCAGAAAATGACTGATACTGCGAGAACAACCGTTACCCTAAACAAAAGTTATATGAGGTTAATCGATGAATTAGTAGACGTTTTTGGGGCTACAAAAGCCCAAGTGATAAGTAATATTGTTGAATATTTTTTTAATGATAGTAAAAATGATCCTCTCTTAGAAAAATTAAGAGCTAGGAAAAGAAAAGAAAAACCACCAGAAAGAATGGATCTTGATAATAGAATAAGAAAATATCTGAAAAGAGCAGATAAAATACCATTTAACATATTTGTTGAACATTTAAAGCTAGATACTGAATTTGTAATAAATAATCTTGAAGAATGGGGTGAAAAATACAACTTCATGTTTGTTGATAATAAGATTATTAAAATTTCGTAAAAACTATTTCTAAATTTAATATGGCCTCTGAAGATCATTTAAATACTTCAAAAAAATCATTGGATAATCCAACTGTCCAATCCAACATTGAAGTAACAATACTAATAATTATAAAAAAAATAAATAAAGCAAATCCAACTAATAGCGCATATTCTACGATGTTACCCCCATATTCATCTCTAAAGAATTCCCTAGTTTTAGAATGAATTTTCTTAAGAAAACTTTTTAGATTCATTACAATTTTAATTTTCTAAATATTCTTATAAACTAAACAATTTTTGAGTAAAATAGATTTTAAAAAGAAGATTTAAAATTTTAATACGTTAAAAACTTTATTAAGTTCTTCTTCAGAAGCTTGAGTTCTTGGGATTTTTATTCGAAATTTTTCATCATCAAAGTTTCTCGGTATAATATGAACGTGAAAATGTTTTATTACTTGACCAGCGGCTGCAAAATTGTTTTGAAGTATATTATAACCATCAATTTTTAGCTTTTTATGAATTTGTATTCCCAATTGTTTAACTACTTTATAAAGTTCCGTAAGATCGTAATCAGGTATATCCTCTAAATTGGAATAATGAGTTTTTGGTATTACGATTGTATGGCCTTTAGAAATAGGAGAAATGTCTAAAAAAGCAATATTTAAGTCATTTTCAAATATAATTTTTGAGGGAATCTCTCTATCCATTATTTTACAAAAAATACAATTTTTTTCTTTCATATCATTACAACCAATTTTGATTTTAAGATACTTTTAATTTAATATATATTTTAATTTCAAATTAAAAAACCTTTACTCAGTTATGTCATATTAAAATAAACAGATTTTTCATAATAGTGATTTTATAGAGTGATTTAATTGATGCTTCAAGAAATATCGGGAATATTAACAAATAAATTATCTCCTAAAGCATTTAAAATAAATTCTGAAACATATGGATTATGCTATGATAAGAATAGGATCCATAAATTAATAAAGAAAGCAATGCTAACAATAGATTTAACCTTAGAAGCAATACATCATGCTTTAAAACAGAAAGTTAATTTAATTATATCTAATCACAGTTTAATTAACAAACCAATAAAAAAATTCAATCAAACCATTATAAATAAATTATCATTACTCTCTAGATATCCAATTTCAATATTTGTATTGAACTCTACATTTATATCTGCAGAAGAAGGCATTTCTGACACAATAGCAAATGCACTGTATTTAAAAATAGATACTACATTTGAAATAAAGAATAAAGATGGTGTTAAAATACCTATTGGACGGATATGTTCTCCTATAACCTACTTAAATGAGAAAAAACCTTTTACATTAGAAAATTTGATAAATCGGATAAAAACAAATCTAAATTTAACTTTCGTTTCATATGTAGGAGATCTAAAAAAAACGATAAAAAAAATATGTATTATCGGTAGCAACATCTCGAAAACTAATTATATTAAGAAAGCCAAAAACAAGGGGTGTGATTGTTATATTTCAGGAAGAATTAATTATTTTGATGCTGTTTTTGCTAGAGATATTGGACTCAGTTTAATAGAAACATCTTATTATCAGAATGTTCTATTAGCGATGAAAAAACTTTGTAATCTTCTGAGTTTAGAGTTTCCTGAAGTCGAATTCTTTTTATTTGAATCAAAGAATCCAATTAAAACGCATATTAAATAGCATTAATAAAAGTTTATATTTTTTCAGAAATAATTTGAATTTATTAAGTTTATACTTTAACAGTTTTAACAAAAAAAAGTAAGTGAGATTAATATGCCAATAATAAAATATAAGGGAAAAAAGCCAGAGATAAGTCCAAATAGTTACGTCTCACCAATGGCTACATTAATTGGAGATATTCGCATTAATGATAATGTTATAATTTGGCCAGGATCAATCATTCGAGCAGAAAATTCCCCAATTAATATTGGTGAATTTACAACGATTTTTGATGGAGTTATCTTGTTTACACGATCGCAAAAAAGTTCAATAAATATTGGGAGATATTGTATTATAGAAACCGGAGCCACACTACTAGGATGCTTTTTAGAAGATTATGTTCAAGTAAAAGAAGCGTCGTTAATTTACGAGGAAGCTTCTATTGGGGAAGGAGCAATAATTCTGAACCAAAGTCAAGTCCCACCCGGATTAACTATACCAGCACGAGCAGTAATGAGAGGAATTCCCGTTGAACCAGTAAGAGAACAAACTCGAAATGATATGTTAAAACAAAAGGAAACAGCTGAAAATTATTCTCAACTCTTCATTAAAATCAAAAATCAACTACCAGATGCTCAAAGTTATTTATTAACTTTACCAGATTTTATCAAACTAATCTTAAAAAAAGAAGATTAAAAAAAAGAAAATTTTATTTAATTATACCATAATATTTAACATTTTTACTAGTTCTTTATATCGTGAGCGAAGAGTTACTTCAGTTACTCCTACTAAATTTGCAATATCTTTCTGTGAAATTTTTTTGTCTTTCTTTTTACAAACTAGATATAGTGCTCCTGCACATAAACCTTTTGGATCTTTACCACTGGTTGAGAATTTTGAAGTAAAATTTTGTAATATCCTTATTGTTGTGTTTTCCGCATCCGCATCTAAATCTAATTCTGCAATAAATCTTGGAATAAGAGAGATAGGATCTGTTGAAGGAACTTTTAAATTTAATTCTCTAATCAGCGTTCTATAACATCGTCTTACATTTTTCGCACTAATAGAAGTTTGATCTAAAATCTCTTGTAAAGTTCGCGGGATTTTTCTTTCTCTACAAGCAAAGTATAAGCATGCTGCAACCATCCCATTTATAGATCTCCCTCGGAGTAATTTCTTTTTAAACGCTTCAATATATAATCTTATTGCTGCCTTTTTAACATGATTTGGTAAATTCATATTACTCCCGATCCTCTTTAATTCAGTTGTAGCAATAAGCATATTACGTTTATCCCAAGTCATGCGAGAATTCCATTTTGCGGCTCTTTTCAAATCGGGACTTTTAATATTTGATTTATCTATAATCGTACTTAGGCCCATATCAGGTAATAAGATTGAAATTGGAGATCCTGTTCTTTCTCTAGATTCTTTTTCCTGTTTAGTAAAGGCTCTTTTACCACTATGAGAAATATCGACGATTCGCTCACTTATTACTAAACCACACTGTCCACATACAGTTTCTCCTCGCTCATGAAGTAAAATAATCTTGCCACCACATTCTGGGCATAAATTTGAAAAATTACTTAAATCTGATTCAACTTCCATAATACCAACCCTATATTATTTTTAAAACTATAAATATACCAATTATATACTAACGAGTACTTCCAAGTAACAATTAACCCGTGTAGCGAATAAAATATTGTTTTGGTACTAAATGTGACTGAGTCTAATATATTCTAGATGCATAATTAATATTATGTTATATTATATAAATGTTTCGCTCAAGACTTGATGGCATAGAGATAAGTAAATTCACTTTTTGTGAATTCTAAGTCTCAAAGAAAAAACGGAAGAAATGTATTGAAACCAAATAAGATTCCTCCAGTTACACCAGATAACAAAAAAGCCATAGTTCTCCTTGGATTATTAATTATACGGTTGTTATTAATAAGATACCAGAGACTTAATAATATATCTAATACGGAAATTAGCGAAATATATGAAAAACCATAATAAATCGTCTTTTCATGGGGAAATTGAGAAAAGCTAATCTCCTTTATCCCATTCAGATAAAAAGGATTTATTCCACTAAATGAAATAAAATTATATATTAAACGATCAGGTAAAGGTTCTAATATAATTAGCAGAAAATAGGTGAGATAATCAAATAAAATTCCAAAACCTAAAACAATATAAGAACAACCTAAAATTAATCGGGGTTTCATTAGGTAATCCTCTTTATCTTCCGCGCTAGCTGATCTGGATTGACTATAAACCCCTCTCAATTTTAATAACGTAAATATTCCAAGTGCTAATATTATAAAAACAAAAATGTATTTCATGTATCCACAAAAAATTAGAAAAAACTCGTTAAAAGCAATACACCAATTCTCTAAACCCCCTATTATATCTTTAAACACGTCTTCTGCAGATAATAGGGAAATCTTATTGATTTGTCGAAATTGTAGCATATCAAAATATTATACAATATGACGTATTTAAAGTCTACAAAATATTTAAACCTGTTTAAGTAATTTTTTCACACTCTTCATTTATTACTTTCATTGTAGCATTAAAGTCTGCCCACCAATCTTGACCTTGTTGACTAACTAAAATTGGATCCAACTTACGTGTGTCCAAACATCTAATCTCTTCCTTATGGGTTTTTATTTTATCTTTCCAAATCTGAGAAATAATGTTTGTTAAATTAATTTTCACCTTTTTTATCAACTCTTCATAAGGAACTGAAACGTCTTCTGTCTTTTGAAGTACCTGAAGTTGGTCGAATTTTACTTTTTCTTTTGCTTGGTTTAAATCTCCACAACTGATTTTAATTGAGAAAGGATGGTCTTTTCCGTAATTACAAAACTGCTGAATTTCACACAGAGAGCAATAACTCTCAAAGCTAATTGTGTAATCCTCAAGACCAACTATAGAGTAATTTAAAATTTTTGGCATTTTTCCACTTATGTTATTTAATTATAAATTCCCCCTTTAAATTATTATATTTTAAGGCACTAAAATTTTTGCTTTTATCCTTAAGATCATTGGTATTTTCAGTAATTTTAATACTAAATATGTAAAGATTATTGTTTTCTTTAAATAATTATAATCCAACCATAAATTATATCATGTTTAAATCTAAAAGACTTGAATCAAAATCATATTTGAATGTAAACTTTGCTTCTCTTACAATTATTTATTTAGTGTATTCATCAATTTTTGTTTTTCTTAACAATTATTTTTCAATTCTTTTTTTTAACATATTAGATATTAATAGATTCGTACTGGCGTTAATGCAATTTCTTGCTTATTCTATTTTATTACTACGTCCCACTTTTGCAGCAATAACAGATAAATATAGAATTAAAGGTTATCAAAGGAAATATTATATTATCTTTTCTGGATATTTTCTAGCTCTAATATACCTCTTTTTAGGGCTCAATTATAACAATATTTTGATCTTTGGAGTTTTGCTAATATTAATCTATATTTCAAGTACCATGTTAGATGTCTCTACAAAATCTTTAGTTATCGATACTTCACCAACTAATGAAATTAAGAAAAAAAATCTTTTTTTTATGTTTGTTGGAGAAGCATTAGGAAAGTTTTTTCCTTTCTTTCTATTCTTTCTTCTAATTAATGATATATATTCAATGAGTTCTTGGGAAACTTTAATTCTCTGTAGCTTTCTTCTTTTAATACCCTTGTTAACTATTTTGCCATTTATTACTGAAAATAATCAAGAAAAACTAAAAGTTGTTGAAAACTTTGACAAATTTAATAGTTCTAATAATAAGGATTCAGAATTTTCTCCAAGTTTTAAGACCACATTCACTTTGCTCTGTATTTTTGTATTTTTTGCTTTCAGCGATGTAATTTTCATTTATCCTTTTTTCCCATTCATATTGACCAAATTTGGACTCGAATGTTTTAATCTTTTTAATTTTTTTTTAATTTTCTACTTCTTAATAAGTATAACAAGTAGTGCAATCGGGAGTTTTCTTATTAAAAGAACAAAACCAAAGAAAATTTTATTTATTTTTATCCCCGTGATTGGAATCATTTATATGTTTTATACAATTTTACCTTTTATTTTCTTTACCACATTTTATTTTATTGGATGCTCTTTAGGGACAATTACTAATCTCAATATTTCTGTATATATCATGAAATTTAAAAAAGAAAATAAATCAACCTACTTTCATCTTATTGCATCCTTTAGACATCTTTCAACCTTCATTTTTATCCCATTAGGAACTTTACTTTCTAGTTTCATCGCTACAGAATCTCTTATTATCATTGGGGCTTTTTTACTGAATTTTTCACTCCTGCCCTTAATATTTATAAAAATGTAATTAGAGATTTAATTAAAAAATTATGGAAAAATAAAACCCTGTTTCCAACTTTCAGGAATAAACGAGTCATAATCAGCATTCATATTTTTATACATATGACTAAATTTGAAGTAGCCTTCTCTTAGTATTTTGATATCATCCTTATCGTAGAAGGGGGTTTTGTTGTCCACTTGATGCTTTACAAATGTTTTAGCCCATTCATAATTTAATCTTAGAGAGTCAATAAAGTCTAATTCTTTACTTGGTTTTACCATCTTATTATAAACACGATGATTCTCAAGAGGCATTCTCCACCACTTTTTATAATAAATTTTCCCTCCTAATTGATCTTCACAAATGTCATATATTGTACACCCCGGGATTGCTTTATAATATCGGATATCTAAAATAATTTTATTTGTTTCACTTAAAGATTTTCCGCTGAATCTTTTTTCTAAGAAAAATTTCCGATTATCCTCAATAACTTCTCTTGTTTCACCAGGAAGCCCTATAATTAAGAACCACCATATCTTTGAATCTATTTTATTTGATAAAATAATAAATTCTTCTACTTTCTTAATATATCTTCTAAAAATTTCTTCATTTTTGGTCTTGATCTTATTCAGTATTTTTAACATTGAAATCGAAGAGGATTCAAATCCAATATTAGGCATTATGTTAAATTCCTTATACTCGAGAAGGTCTTTTTGTGTGCATATATCAACTCTATCATAAACACCTATAGCATATGGATATTTACCTTCACTTTCTGTAAATTTTCTAAACTTCTGGTAAAACATATTTCGAAGACTTCTCTTTGGGAAGAAAACGGGGTCACTAATAAAAATAGAATTAATTTCAAGCCATTCAGTATCTCTTATAATTCTTAATTCTTCAATACACTTATCGATTGATCGAAATCTCACATTTTTATGAAATGGTAATACACTCCCTGTAGCAGGAATACAGATCTTACATCGAAACATACAACCGCGCCCAAAATCGATATTTAATCGTTTTCCTTTTAATTTTTCCTTATATCTTTTAAGGAGATTAAAGTCAATAAGTGGTAAATCATTAAGAGAAGATATTGTTTCTCCTTCTAAAATAGCACAAGCTTTGCAACTATTAGTTCCCTCTTTTAATTCATTATTTAAAAGTTGCCTTATTAATTTGAAAAAAGTAATTTCTCCTTCCCCTTTGATTAAAAAATCAAATGGTGTATTTTTTTCTGGAAAATATTTATAAATGAACCGTGGTATTTTATCAGATTGAAATTCTTCAGGAAAAATGCTAGGGTGATATCCACCTACTACAATCTTAACCTCAGAACTAATCTGGGATTTGATTAAATTTGCTACAACCAAAGTATTTAAATATTCATAAGAAGAATAACAAGAAATTGCCATTAGGTCAAAAGGGAAATCATCATAGACACTGTTTACCATAGAAGTTAGACCTTCTAGATACGGCTCCAAATTTTGAAAGCTAAACAAGGGTAATTCTTCAAGGCGTAAATCAATATAGATTTCATCAATTTCACAAGATAATTCCTCTTTTTTCAAATTTAAATAATTAGAAATTCTTAGAAAATAAGTGTAGATCGCATTATGTCCTTTGAATGGCCCTACTTCTTGTGGAAAAAGATAAACAATTCTTAATCTTTCTTTATTTTGGAGTATTTGCTCTGTCTTATAATTCATTTCTTTACGATCACCAACTTTTATTTTTAATACTTATTTACTTTTATTTGTCTCGATTTCTGTTTTTAAACAACAATAATTTTTAGTATTTAGGTTATCTTCTTAATGGATGTTAGTATTTTGTTGAATTTTAGAATCTAATATTAGGATAATCAACAGTCTCATAAAAGTATGAATTTATCAAGAAAAAAAAAGGAAATAGTTGCTTATCCCTTCAGGCTTAAAACTAATTAATCGCCTGTTTCTCCATGAGGCATATTATCTTTCTTATGTTAAATTTTTAAAGGCAACGAAAAATAAATATAATGAAGATTTTTTAAACGCAAAAAAATATCTAATAATAAGATTAAAGAATTTAAAATTCTTATATATGCTTGGAAACATAGTTTACGAGACTTTAGAAAAATTATCTAAAGGACAAGAATTAAGCTTATTACAAAATACTTTTAACACACTTCTTACTGAATTAGCACAATATCTTGATCTCCAGCCCCTTTACCAAGATATAATAATACATTTACTTGAAAAAAAAAAAGGTTTAAAAGAAGAAAATGTATCCATCCTTGATTTTGGGGTTGAGAGATCTTTTCAAAATGGAAAATTAAAAATCCTCCTAAAGAATGAGAATTTTAGTAATTTTAGTCTTCTACCCTTTGTTTTATTTAGAGAAGCATGTTATTGCTTCACTCCTAAAGATGCAAGTGAGCTCGTTAAAATATGTATAAACCAAATTGTAGAAAATATTCTGAATAGATTATCAGCTTCTAAAAAATGGAAAAAACTAATCAGAGATAATCTTGTAAACAAATACTTTATTAAGGGGCAATTTAACAAATTAGAAAAATTCTTTAAAATTGAACCAAATGAACCATTCGAAAGCACTATCCAGTTCTTCTTTAGAGAAATCAGAGAAAAAGCATTATTGAGCCACGATGGGAATATTAGTCAATTTTATGACATCCTCTTTGAAAATTATGAATATAAGACATCTAGATCTTTATTTGATAAAGATATTGTTGAAACTTTAAGTATATTAGTACAACTTTTTTATGAAAATAAATTATATCTAAATATATCAGATTATAGAACACTTTTTAGAGAATCTAAACAAAATCTTAAGATAAATTCAGAGTTAAGTTTGAGAACATTTTCCGAAAATATGCAATGGATTAATAAATGTACTCCTATCGCACCCTCCTATGATTTCAACTATAAATCGATTGGTCTCTGTTCAATCATAGGAAATCTTAAATTCAACCCACTTTTAGAAAGAAGTAAGGTTAAAAAACTAATAGAAGAATGGCCATTCTATCATTCATTAAAATTTTCAGAAAATAGTTTTGTAATAGATTTGTCTTTGATTTTCATTATTCCTGAAATATATTTGAAAGATTTCTTGAATTATTTAAATATTCTAGAAGAATCAGGATATATCATTAAAAAAGAATTATATTTATCCTTTAAAAAAGAATCTTTATTAAATTTAAATTATTTCACCGAGATATCTAATTTAAACAGAGTTATTGACCCTAACCATGCTAAATATGAGAATAAATATGAAATTGAATATAACATCGAATATGCTACAAATTCTGATCCTCCTCCCCTATCTATTTTTGAGTTCATAATTCTAGATCGTGTGAGAAGCTTTTCAGTTACGGGTCTTACTTTTGATAAAAGAATAGAAACATTAAACTCAATAAAAGAAGATGTCGAAAATGAAATAAGAAAGCAAAAGGCTATTAATAAACTGTTTAAGGATAGCTTAGAAAAAATTGCTAAGTATAAATCACAGTTCTTAGAGTTTTTAGAAAAAAATGAGAATCACGGATTATTTTATATATGTTCTCAATTAAGCCAATTATTAAATTGTGTAAAATTACTTAAAGATTTTCTAGATAAACATCCTGAAGTTAATAATATTTATCAACTCCAAGAATCACTAACTAAAAAAGCTTTTTCTCAAAATATCGAAAACTATTTACTTGTTCGAAACGAAATTGTAAAAAAAATTGGTTTTCATGATCTATTTTCTTTATATTTTCGATCTATGAGCTCATTTGAAGAAGAAATAGAAAAACTTCAAAATTATTACTACGTTCTTAATTCCTGTTATGAGATAAAAATTTTCAAATTAAATTACATAAAAAGGATTGTTCAAGATCCAAAACTTGCTGAAGAAATTTACTTAGCAAGAGAAAAAAGATATAAAAAAGTATTCAAACCTATAAGTTTATATAAAATAACAAATGAAAAAATTGAAACCAATATCGAAGCACTTTTAAATCATGATACTCCTGTCTTGAAACCACTTTTAATAAGTACAATATTAACCAGTACATTTGCTAAATATTACCCTGAATTAATAATAGAGAACACACCTGAAATGAAAAAGAGACTTAAAGGAATACAATTTTACTTTCCAAGAATATTTATATGGGAAATATCAGATCTTAATTCAAAAAGTACGTTCCTATACGTTTTATTATATTTTTTAAATATTAAAGAAAAGGGAACATTTTTATCTATTTTTTTTTATTATTTTCAGGACTCTATTATTACTTTTAAACGTTATTTTTGGAGAGGGCTCACTAGAATGCCGAAAATTGCAAAAGAATTTTATGATTTTGAAAAAAAACAATATTTCTATACAAAAGACTTATTTGAACAACTTCTGACTTATTCTCAGAAAGTTCTCGGAAAAAAATTGGAATGGCCTCAATACTCATTGAATGATAAAACCAAGGCGATATTCTGGTCAAAAAATCAGAATTTTAATGATTTGATAAATAAAGTAAAGAAAAGAATTTCACATCAACGGATAGATTTTAAATTAAGAGAATTGGATTATTTATTGGAATTCATTAAAAATTTAAAATCAAATCTATTAAATAGTTCTAAATTTAATCAGATTAAAGGTAAGATATTTTTTCAAAGATATATAAAATCAATAAAGCTTCTTCCTTTATTTCGGAACTTTGGTTTTTCACAGTATTATTTATATTTTCGTCCATATATTTATAAATCTCCGACTTTTGAAGTAGATTTTAGGCTTTTATTTATTAATTCATTCCAAAATATTAAATATCCTGCCTGTATTGAACATAACCAACCAATTTTTACAGAATTTGTTTTTCCCTTCAGAACTCCTAATAAAACATATTTAAACTGGCTTGTGAAATCAAAAAAAATTGTTTCTGAATATTGTTTATTCTACAAAAAAAAATTCTATGAGATTCTTCACTTTAATCGAAATTTAACAAAAGAAGGATGGAATTACTCATCAATTATCTTTAAATCTTACATGCAGAATATTTTATTCAATGAAGATTATGATCCAAAGAATTCAGAAATCAGAGAATTTGATATTAATAAAATTCTCAACTCAAATGTCTACAGCCCGAATTCCAAAGAATATAATGCTTTAACTAATATTTATAATATTAAATCAATTGACATTAAATCATATTTAGGAACAAGAAACTACACCATTATTAATAATATTACTGAACTCCTTAAAAAGAAATTAATTTTTCCCTATATATCATTAAAAAATTTAGATTTCCAAGATAAAATCTCAATTATTTTGCCTGATGTTAAACAAGAGTTTAATAAAAAAATAATAAAGATCTTTAGTTTTTTTAATATGTGTCGAATATATGAAATTGAGGGAGAATTTTTTATATATGGTTTTGAAAAGGAAAGAGTTTTTGAAAATGGATTATTAATTGAAATTTGGTTCCCAAAATGTGAATTGGATGAATTTTTTAATGTATTTGATTTACTATTTCAATACTTAGAAATTAAACATTATATTATATTAACTGATTTAGTTAACGGAAAGACGTTATTAAAATCAATCTATGGGAATTTAGATTTTTTAAAGGAGTATAGCCCCTTATTGAACTTTAAATGGAACGATAAGGACAAAATGTGGATGAACCATAAACTATTTAATGAAAAGTTCGAACCTATTTACCCTGATTTGATTAAAAAGGAAAAAGGATAAGTATAGAATTTTTAGATTAAATTATAAACGGGAAATGGTTCTTAAATAAAAAGTGTTAAACAATTATAATAAAATTTAAACGTCATTTTATATATTTTAATAAGTATAAGACATTAAATTCATAAAGATTGGACCTATAGCCTAGCCTGGATAGGGCGTCGGACTTCTAATCCGAAAGTCGCAGGTTCGAATCCTGCTAGGTCCGCTCTTATTTTGGAGTTCTGATTTTTAAATCAACTACGACCAATTCAGATTTAGGTGAATAATGTTTTACAACTTTAGAATTAATTATAGACTCAATTTCCCAATTGAGATCCTTTAGTTTTTGTTTAAGATCATTTAAAGTTCTTTCAATAGGGTTTGGTTTTTCTGAGAATTGATAAAAATGTAAAATCCCACCAGATTCTTTCATTAAAAAGCAAGCTACATCAATATATTTAATTGAATCCTCGGGTAAATTCATGATTATCCTATTTGCTTTATGGCATAAAAGATAACCTAATTGATTATGAGGTTTAAGAAGATCTTTAACATTAATGTTGTTTGGGAAAATATCTGCCCTTAAGTTATTTAATTCGACATTTTTTCTCAGATATTCATAAGCATTAGGGTTAATATCAAAAGCATAAATTTTGACATTCTTATTCTTAGCAATTTGAATAGAAAAAGTTCCAACTCCTGCAAACATGTCAATAATTATCTCATCTTCTTGTATCTCACTTGAAGCAACTCTACGTCGTTCAAAAACTAACCTAGGAGAGAAGTAAGTATTTTTAAAATCAAGCTTAAAAATACACCCATTTTCTTTATGAATTGTCTCAGATTTATCTAAACCATATAAAAGGGCTAATTCTCTTAAGCGATATTTACCTTTTATTTGACTCTTCTTTTCATAAACGGTTTTAACATTTTTATTTACCCTTGATATCGCTTTAGCAATTTTCAGCTTATAATCGTTGAAAACTTCATTATTCATATGAATAAATCTATCAAACTCAATGATTGCTATATGTCCAACAATATCATATGATTTTGGAATTATTTCTGAATAGTTATCCGGTATTTCACCTTTTAATGCGTCTTGAAGCGAACTATATTTATAACTCTTATTGGGTATTCCTTCTTTGGAAATTATTTCAAAACTAATTTTTTTATCTACTAAAGAAGTTATTTCATCGATTAGAACTTGGTTGTTAACTATTGGAAATAAGATATATTCATCTTCATATAATATTTTAAATCTTTGGTTAATGAATTGAGTGTTTTTGAATTTATGTTTTAAAAAGTCAATGAAAGCTTGTCCTTCTTTCATTTTCAATTTAATATATAAGACTTCAGTTGTGTTATCGATTCCCATTTCACTCATTTATTTCAAAGATTATTGATAATTTTTTTCCAGGAATTTTTAGATTCTCAATTAATTCACGATTTATCTCCTTTGATGATTTAGTACAGTTTATCAGAACTGTTCTATCGCAAATAAAATTACTTTTACGAAAGACCATATCTTTTTTATCCAGTAATCTTAATTCTTTACTTCCAAATCCAAAAAAGGAATCTTGGAGATCTTCTAATTTCAAAGTGATCTTTATTTTATTTTCCTCTTTTATTTTTTTTTTAAGATCGGGATTTAAATCAATACAACCTTTTGAAGCATTAATTCCTATAATACAATTACCTTTCTTTGTTAAATTCTTTTCTTTAGTAATTTCTATAGTTGTAGTATGTGTACAGAGGATATTTTCGTGTCCATAAGCAGAAACGGTTTCTAATATCACCATATAATTTATTCATCTCTAAAAAATTCTAATAAATCGTTTAAATTATTAAAAACAGAAAAATTTGATTTAAACTTAGATTTTAAAATAGGTTCTAATCCACGAATCGGATTAACCATTTCAAATTCTACATTCTCATTAAATTGATTTAAATATTTCTCTGGAATTAATATTGCACATTTAATATACTTTTTATAATTTTGATTTATAAAAGCACTTGACTTCTTTACTGAATTCATGTAAAGTTCATCATGCTCTTCTGAGGTTCTTATAGATTCAAATTGCCCCATCGGATAAGTATTCGATAGTTCAAGTGGAATTATTCCAAAAAAGAAAGAATTAAATACAATATGCAAGTCTTTACGAGGAATTATTGTATTATTATTTACTTCTTCAAGCCAATTTTGGATTGTCGGAGAATTTTGTCCTCTAGCATCTAATTCTGGTAGAATCATTAAAAATCTTACATCATCTGGAACGCGATAATTGCTATTAATCCTTTTCTCATATCTCCTAATCAATGGTCTATAGATATTTTCAGAGGAAACAAACATTCTACCTCGCTTTTTATAAAGTTTCTCATATAGTTCAAATGTAGGATATTCTTTCTTTAAGATATGTACGGCTTTGACTAAATTTGGGTGCGCTCTTATACGTTGATCAACTAGTTCCCATAAATTGCCTTCTCTTATTGCTTGCCTAATTGTTTTCAACTCAGAAAAGGAAAGATATAAGTTATGTTCTGTTAAGAGTCTAATTCGCAAATTATTTTCGAATTTCTTCAATTCGCTTGGAGTAAATTTTGTACAAATTGGGCAGTGACAAGGAAATTCTTCAATTTCCTCAAGGTTTTTAGTACCGGTAGACAATGTGAAATACCTATTCTGATTAGCAAATAAGACATATGCCGCAGAATCCATTAAATCGCAACCACATGCAACAGCTAAAGAAAAAAATTGTGGCAATCCTAATCCAAACATATGTAATGGTCTACTTGGATTTATAATTTTTTTCACATTCAATAAGATTTGAATTGCTATATCAAATCTGTAATCAAGAAAAGATTTTACTAAACCTCCTATCGCATAGACGCCAAAATCTAGTTTATTCATTTCATTAATACATCTTTTTAATAGATCAAAGTATTTACCACCATGAATTGGTCCAAACCAAGCACAATTTTTATTGGATCTTCTTCTGATATTCTCTCTTGCGCGTTCAATTGTACCCTCAACTTTATTATTCGCTAATTCATATGTGTCATCTGGCTGTACGGGAATATCTAGGATAACAGGGAAATCTGATTCAATCTTTTCTTGAAATCCTTCGATCTCTTCAGCTTTAATTTTCATATCAGTAGTGTTATACATATACTGCTGAAATGCACCACTATCCGTGGCAATAAGACCATCAAAGTTAAGAAACTGATGAACTTTTTTCTTTAAAACGTTTTCTTTTGCAATTTCATTTTGAAAAAGGATATAAGCATTTGTAAAAACAGCTTGAATACCAAAACTTTTTAAATCTGAAGGTGGAATTACATTTTTAAAAGGGTGTACAACAGGAAAGAGATTAGGGGTAATCATTTGTTTATTATTAACTTCTAATTTTCCAATTCTTCCTAGAGCATCTATATCTAGAATTTCATATTTCATACGCTTTCCTTTAAAAATTTGTTTTTATTAATTAAAAAATTCTTTTAGACGATCTTCTTCAAATAATTTTTCCAACCAATCAACTTTTCCTATTTGAAAATTTTCTCCGGTTCTATTTTCAACTACGATTTCAAGGATGATTTTTGCTACGGTTTCAATATTAACATTTGTTGTATCGATTTCAAAAATAGGTTCTTTAATTTGCTTTTGGATAAAATAATTGACACAATTACCCAAAATCTCTGCTTGAATGTTTTCAGTAATTTTTTTTATATCATATTTTCTTTTTTTTAATCTTTTAAATAATTCATCCGGATCACATCTTAAAATAAATACATAATCAATAAATTTTTCTGGAATTATGTCTGAGAAATGACTTTCTATTATCAGGTAAGGTGGACTCTCTTGTTCAATTTCTTCAATCCTATTTATGATATAAGGGAGAAATATTTCAAAATCAACAATATATGTTTTTCGTTCTTTATCATATTCAAATGAAAAATTGTCTGAGATTGCCAGTTTATTTAAAGAAATTATTTTAGCATCAATTAAATTAGAGATTTCTTTTGCTACAGATGTTTTTCCACAGCCAGGTGTTCCGGAGATAATGATATTTTTCATTTCTAAATACATAATAGAGAATGATAATTAAAAAAGTGAATGAACATAATTGAACTTATTTTTTGTTAAAAATAATGGGAAAGGGGGGCTTCGAACCCCCGACCTCACGGTTATCAGCCGTGCGCTATACCAGGCTAAGCCACTCTCCCTTAGCGGGAAATTTAAAAATGCTAAATGGTGTATTTTAAAAAACGTTAATTAACGAATAAATTAAATAAATAGTATTTAAAAAATTTTTTGACCAAAAAAATAATAAAATATGCTTATTTTTAATATATATTAATTCACAGATGTGCTGATCAAAAGTGAAGTCTGGATATAGTCATGTAAAAGAAACGTTTGAGAAACACGAAAAAGGGTATCAAACACCACACTGGTATCGCGGAATAGAATATCGAAAGGGTAGATCAATTCAAAGAGTAGAAAAACCAACAAATCTTTATCGAGCAAGAACATTAGGTTATAAAGCAAAGCAGGGGTATATAATAGTTCGAGCAAGAATAAGAAAGGGAGGAATGCACAAAACTCGTCCAAAACGAGGAAGAAAACCAAGAGCAATGGGTGTCTCGAAATATACCACTGGGAAGAATCTTCAATGGATTGCTGAGGAACGGGTTCAGAGAAAGTATCCAAACATGCAGGTACTCAATAGTTATAAAGTTTATGCTGATGGGAAGCATTGGTATTATGAGACAATATTAGTGGATCCCAATCATCCTGTAATTAAATCAGATCCAAAAATTAATTGGATAGCAGACCCACAACACACAAAAAGGGTAACTCGAGGACTCACTTCTGCTGGAAAAAGAGCTCGAGGATTACGTAAAAAAGGATGGGGCTCTGAAAAAACGCGACCAAGTATTAGAGCAAATAAAGGTCGTGGTAAATAGTTTTTATTGTTTTATTATCTCCTTTTAAATATTTAAAATAAATTATAGTTTATTTATACTAATTGTCATTCCACCGTCGAGGATTATATTTTGACCGGTAATATAATCTGCTGCTGGTGAGGCTAAAAATAAAGCGACATCAGCAACTTGTTTACTTTCTCCGATTTTATTAATGGGGAGTTTAATTTGTCTTAGTTTAATCCATTCTCTAATGAAACTCTCGTCATTACCGTACATTGGTGTAAGAAAAATCCCGGGACAAACTGCGTTGACGGTTATATTACTTGGTCCCAATTCAAGGGCCCAAAGTTTAGTAAAAGCAATAAGAGCCGCTTTACTTACACTATATATTCCAATAAAAGGATTTAATCCACATTCTGTACCTGCACATGAAGTAATATTGATTATTTTTCCCGTAACTGGGTCGAATTTTTGCTTTCTCATTTTTTTATAGAATGCTTTTGTTATATTCCACGCTCCCTTCACATTTACATCCATAACTTTCTTATAATCTTTAGTTTTTGTTTTAAGAGAAGTAGTTCCGCCCCTTATACCAGCATTATTCACTAAGATAAAAACATTGTCAAATTTATAAAAAACATTCTTGCTCATGATATTTACTTGGTCCTCATCAGAAATATCTGTTTGTTCAAGTAGAATCTCAACCTTATACGATTTTAAAATAATATCTCGGGTTTCTTCGATACTATCAAGGTTTATATCATTCAATACTAAATTTGCCCCTTTACTTGCAAAACCTATTGCCATTTCTCGGCCAAATCCGCTTCCTGCTCCAGTGACCAGAGCTGTTTTTCCTTCTAAAAAGTTTTCCTTCATTTTATTCACATTTTTTCTGTAAATTAATAAATTATTTGAAAGAATTACTTATTTACCATATAAACCTTTACTTTTTTTATAAAGACCAAGTAATTTCATTGCTGGAGGTGTTTCAAAAGCGATATCAACATCAATAACTGATGGTTTTTTTGAATCGATGGCATGTTGTAATGCTTTTTTTATATCTTCAGGCTTACTTATCTTTTCTCCATAACATCCAAAACCTCGAGCGATTTCCGCATAATCTATTGGTGGGAAGTCTACATCACAGTATCTTCTACCCAAATTAAGTTTTTGATTTGATTTTATCATACCCCAAGCGCAATTATTTCCGATTATAGTAATTATAGGGAGATTTAACCTTACTGCTGTTTCCAATTCTTGTACGTTAAACAGAAAGCTACCATCTCCCGTAATACATAAAACTAATTTATCTGGTTTAGCCATTTGTGCTCCAATAGCATAGGGAATCCCTATCCCTAAATGACCCATTGAAACAGAGCGATAAAAACTTCTTGGCGGACGTGGTTTAAGACTTATTAAATCCAATGAAAATACATAAATGTCTCCTCCATCAATGACTAATTGTGCATCATCAGGTATGAAATCTAAAACCTCATATACAAGTCTGTGAGGTTTCATAGGCAATTTATTAAATTTTAACATTTTATCTAATTGATCTTTATCACTCTTTCTTACCTCTTGTAAATATTCATTCCATTGAGACCATTCAGTAACTTTTTCTTTAGGAAGATTCTTTTCCATTTCTTCTAATAGTTGATTGATCACTGCTCCAGCATCTCCAACTATAGCAACGCTTACAGGTCTATTTTTCCCAATTTCAGTTGGATCTATATCAACTTGGATAATTTTTTGATCTTGATTCCAAAGAGGGGAAGCACCATAAATAATTGTAAAGTCCCATTTGCACCCAAAAGAGAGGATTACATCTGCTTCAATAGCAGCTCTTCTATATGCCATTGCTGTTAATTTTCCCCCTACAAACGTTTTATCTGTTGTAACTGCTCCTATCCCGCTTAAAGTTGTTCCAACAGGAATTTTATATGTTTCTGATAACTTGTTTACTTCATCATACGCTTCTGAAGCAATAACACCTCCCCCGGCTACGATTAAAGGTTTTTTCGCAGTTTTTAAAAGTTCTATTGCCTGAATTATGCTTTCTTTATTTCCCGCTGGTCGATATAATGGCCGGTAAAGCTCTGGTTCTAAAATTTTTTTAAAATCATCATCTGTGGCTTCTCTAACTAATGCAGTTTCCCTTAATTCGAGAAAGACTGGACCTCTTCTTCCACTCATAGCCGTTTTTATACATCTTTGAACTGCGCGTGGTATTTCATATGGATCTTCTACAGAAACTTGCAATTTTGTAATAGGCTTCATTAGACTCATTTGGTCTAAATCTCCTTGTAAAATCCCAATATTATCAAACATTCTAGCGATTTGAGAACCAATTACCAACATTGGTATCGAATCAGCATTTGCAGCAGCAACAGCCGGAATCAAATGACTGACTCCCGGTCCTGCTGTGCCTAAACAAACACCTAATTCTCCAGTTGCTCTTGCCCATGCGTCAGCCATATGGGCCCCTGCTTGTTCGTGCCGAACCATTATAGTGTCAATTCCCTCTTCACGACCCCAACGTTCAATAGCATCATAAATCTTTAATAATTCTCCACCTACAAGGCCAAAAATTTTAGTAATGCCTTCTTTTAAAAGGCATTTGACAAGCAAATCGCCTCCATTTAACACTTGATTTGACATATTTAGACTTATAACAAATTAAAAATAAAGTTTATTATAAAAAGAGATTCAACAGATATGTATACATTAAATTCTAATAAATTCAAGAGAATCCCCTAAAACAATTATGGTGTCCTTGAGTTCTATTTTACTGTTTTTGCAAATTGTAATCTACTAATAGGTTTTTTTAAAGGAAATTCTCCTTTTAGAATCATCGATTTTAATTGTTCAGCTAATTTTATTGCCCCATATCTGTCTGATTGTCTTAATATAATAGGGAGTTCAGAATCTTCAAATTTAACTTTCTTTAAGTCTAGCTTGAAAGCTTCTGGACATAAATGAGTGCAATTCCCACAATTAAAACAGCGAGTTCTATCAATTGCTGTGATTAAACCATTTTTTACAATAAAAGCATTTGTAGGACATTTATCAATAGCTTTACATTCTTCACAATTTTTACAAGCATCAGGATTGAATTTCATAAGAAAATTATTATCCCACACATCTCCATATGTAATTTCACCAACTTTTTCTCTTCCCACAAGACTTAAAATTGTCAAAGCAACATCATCATCAGACTTAACAATATTATTAAATATTTTCTCATTTAAAATAGGAATTGGGACAGCAATACTGCATATTGGTTCTAAACCATATGATGTTTTAAAAGCACCCATATATTCAGGTTTCATCCCTAAAAATGGAGATATTGTCATCATATTAGGTTTTGCCACGTAATTACGTGTACCAGGACCTATTAGATAACCAATATTTCCATTGACTAGTATAGGTGCCCCTATACCAAAAGTTTCAAATTCTGGATCATTTTGAAAAGGATTTAATGCACCACATCCAGAGAATGTGATTTCTGTCTTATTGGGTTCAAAAGGTAAACAAGAAAATATTGTATCTACTTTGTAAGTTTCACAATTAATCATTGCATTATAATTTTTAATAGCTTGTCTTGTACCCATTAATTTAGCAAATTGCATATCCTCTAATTTCATTTCTTTCTTAATGGTTTCACCCTCCGCACTCCTAGCTAAAATTTCTATTGGTTTCCCTTCTACGATTTCTCTAAAAAGAGAGCCGCCACAATAATTATTTAACGTTTGACTTTGAGAAGTTCCATAAATAATAAGATCTACTATACCTAAATATTCATTTGGGCATGGTCCTGGAAATGCTGGTATTCCATTAATTGAAACATCAGTAAACTTCCTCAAGGTTTTAGGTGGCGAAAGGCGAAAGGAAAAAATACCCATTATTCCACTCATAAGTGCTTTGGTTGCTGTCGTGATGATGTCAACATCTTCAAATTTAACCTTTTCACCATCACTAACGTGATCAATTAATTCTTGAACGGTCAATACAATTGCAGATCCATTCTCGATCTTTTTTCTGATTTCTGAAAGTTTTCTTTTTTTGACCACTAGAAATCTCACTTATTTTCAAAAATTAACAATTTAAATATTTATTGATAATAAAATTTATTTATTTTTCCCTTTCTTAACATAATTATAAAGAGTTAACCAGTTCTTATGAGGTAATATTGTTTTTGTCATATTTTGAATCAAGGCTACTAGCAAATTTCAATGATTTTAATGATATCCAAGAAAAATTAGAATTTTGTAAGAAATTAAGCATTAATAATGTAATTTTAGAACCTAAGAATAATATAATATCAATTCCATCAGAAATTAAAAATAAAGTAAGATCAGAAACGAAGATAAATGTCTATTATCGAATAAATTTAAAATTGAATAATTCAGAAGATTTTAAAAGAAGTATTAGACATTTCAATAAATTTTCAGACGTGCTTTCAATTGAATCTTTAAATAAAGATGTCCAATTACGTGCTGCGAAAGATTCTAGAATTGATATCGTTTCTTTTTCTAATCCTGACGTAATAAAAACGCTTACTCCTGGAGTAATTTCACTTATGAAACAGAATAATTCTTTTTTAGAATTTTCTCTTGCTCCAATTATGGTAAAAAATAAAGTAAATCAATCAAAAAATTTTAGGAACTTATATAGATATATTCAATTAGCCCTAAAATTAAAGGTAAAATGTATTATTAGTGGAAATTTTGCTGATATATATGATTTCAGGCATCCAAGAGCATTAATAAGCATATGCAACACTCTTTTAGGAATTCCTCTAGATATCGCTAAAGAAATTTATAAAATAAATCCAGTTTTGTTATTAGAGAGAGCTAAAAAACGAATTAATAAGGATTTTGAAACTGAGGTAAAAATAATTAAGAGAGGGGAAATATAATAGTTAGAAAAGAAAGGCAAAGGTATATTTTATTTAAAATTATTAAAGAAAATAATGTTAATCTTACTGAAAAATCACTTTTAAAATTTATTTGGCAATCAATTTGGCGATATTTTGGATTAAAAGAGGCAAACAAGATTGGACTTTGGTTAATCGAACTTAATAAAGACAATGAATATGGAATTATAAGATGTTCACATCAAACTAAAGAGATAATTATATCAGCTTTAAGTCTTGTGAGAGAAATAAATGGTATTAAAGTGATATTATCTCCTATGAAAACCTCTGGGACAATACGTTCATTAAAAAGAAAAAACTAGTGGAAGAAAATAATCTAAAAAAATTTAAGTTTTAACTGATAATGAGGGTTTATAAATTAACGGAAGCTTATGTGCAGCGAAATATTGATCTTCCCAAAACAATGTTAGAAATTTCTTTATTAGACATTAAAGATCTAGAGAATTATCCATTCCTTTTAATTGTACAATCAACTATAGAGAACTCTATAAAATTATCAATTTATCCATTAAGGAATGAAAAAATAATAAAGGTAACTTTTTCTGGATTTAACTTTTCTGATGAGATAATTGCTCAAATCTCAAAAATTCTCCAAAATTTTCAAGTTATACATACTTCAGGTGTATTGCTAATTGAAAAACAATTATTTTATGAATGTTATTTGAATTTAAGTTTTGGTGAAATTAAAACTAATGAACTAAATGTATCTTTAAATAAGATTAAAAATATATTTAAAGAAATAAAAATAGAAGAAATTGGACTTAAAAAACCAAACTAAATTAATCATGGATATTTGGAAAATATTTTTGAAATTATCTGATGGAGAAGAAAAAGAGGTTGAATTATTTGATGCTAAAGCTTATTTTGGAGGATATTTAAAGATTAAGAGAAGCTATTTTAATGCTCTGTCTAAAACAATTGGTATGACTAAAAAATATTTTACTCAAAAAACAATAGAAAAAGTAATAGGACCAAATAAAGATGATTGGACATTTAATCCTTGGATGCTTATAATTGTAAAAGATAATGAAAAAAAAAGACCATTTTGGTTTTTTATTAAAAGAGAAAAAGATTTATCGGGTTTACTTATCGCTATAGGTCCTAAACCATTTGCTGAATACAATACTAATAATTTACAGGAATCAAAACGAAAAATTAAACGTTTAATAAATTATATTATTACCTATTTGAATAAATTTAATTGTGTTATTATGCTTCCTAATTATCTTCATTGAATTGAAGATATTTGGATTAAAATTTTTAAAATAGTAATATCCTTGGTATTTACTTTTACTAGCTAATTTTAATCTGGTATATTTTAAAGAACTCAAAGAATATACGAAAAATATTAAATTCAATTTTAATTATCACCTTTAATCATTTTTAATAGAGAAAATAGAATAATTGAAAATTATATGGCTTTTAAATCTTGAAGAAAATAAAGTTTAGTGTTTTAATTTGCATTTTAATTGTAAATATTTCTATAATATCCTTTTTTCTTATATCAAAAGGCTATAGTACAATTGATGAAATCAGTTCTGAGATTGGTGAATCCCCTGTAATTGATGGATATATTGATCTTCCATCCAATGAATGGAAAAAAGCCACAAGAGAGGAAATACTTTTAGGAGATTTACCTATTACATTAAGGGTACTACAAAATGATGAAAATCTATATATATCAGTCCAGTTTGATTTATTAGTTAAATATCATAGTTTAAACGAATTCGTAGGTCTTATTATTTCAAATAGTTCTTCAGAGGTTAAAGAAGAGTTTATTGATGCTAAAATTATTCAATTTTCCAATATTTCAAAAAATGAATTTACCTTTTTTGATTATTATATTGATAATGGTAATTTTTTAAATGATACAAATCTTAATGGTGAAGGAGCAGCAAAACTTGAAGAAGATACGTCTACATATGAATTTTCCCTCCCTATTAAAGCTTTAATTGTAAATGAGCAAGATGCCGCATTAGATTTTGGTAATACTTATGCATTTAACATTACTTATGGTGAAACACCAATTTATCAAAATGGAGTGAAAAAAAGTACAATTATTCTAATCAATATCAAATCATCTACAACTTCAGAAATACCTTTTTCTGAATTAACTGTTCAAATAATATGTATCGTTATTTTTAGTACTCTTGGCGCTCTGTATTGTTATTATATTTATAAAATTTTTAGATTAAAAGCAACTATTAAAAGAATCAAAAGATAAAATGTCAAAAATTCCTAAACGACCTGAAAAAAAAGAAAAATCAAGGGAATATCATCGATCAGATGAAGAATATGCTTATAGATCTGTATTAATATCAGCTGTTTTAGGAGGTATTTTGTATATAATCTCGATTTTATTCAATATTGAAATTATATCTATTTTTATGAATATTAATATGTTTTGGACATTTATTGATATTTCTCTAAAAGTAATAGTCATTTTATTATTTTTCTTATTTATGATAACAAGTATAGGTAATTATAAAGAACTGATTGGTAAACCATTAAATTGGAAAGAATTACTTTTACTATTTCTTCTATCGATCGGACAAACAATTTTAAACCCTCTAGTTTTTGTCTTTACACTTATCGGGCTCCTAATAATTTTGATTTACCTATACGTAATTCAAGAAATGTGAATCAGTATTATTGCTATATTTCAACTATGACCGAAAGTTTCTTATTTATAGGACATAGGGGTACTAGAGCCAATTTTGATGAAAATACAATCGAGTCTTTTAAAAAAGCTTTAGAATTCGGAGCGGATTATGTTGAATTCGATGTAAGAAAAACAAAAGATGGAAAAATAGTAATAATTCACGACTCAACTTTAGATAGAACTACAAATGGCTCTGGTTTAATAAAAAATTTGGAATATAATGAAATACAGAAATACAAAACTTTGATGCAGAAATATAAAATCCCCCTCTTATCTGAAACTTTTAAGCATTTAAAGGGGAGGATTAAATTTATGATTGAATTAAAAGAGGATGACACAAAAGATATAATACTAGATTTGGTTATAAAAAATAATTTATTAGATGATTGTATTTTTAGTGGGAGGAATTTACCAATACTGGAATCTATAAAATCAGCTTATCCAAATAGTAAAATCTGTTATAATATTACAAAAGGACTGGGATTAAAAATCGGTGAGCTTTTGAATATGGGTAAACTTAAAAAGTTGAAAGTTAAACCAGATATGATAAGTTTGCGATCTAATTTAATAAATGATGATTTCATCGAAGTATGCCATATGAACAATATAAAATCTCTAGCATGGGATTTTATCTCTTACAGTAATCCTTTATTTATCATTAAATCCTTGATTAATATGGGTCTTGATGGCATTTTGTTTGATGACCATAGAAATATAGCAGAGATTAAACGTTGGTTAAAAAAATCTTAAATTTATGATTTAAATTTTGAGTTTCCACTAGGTAAATAAAGAAGTATTTCATCTATGGTTAATAATTTAACCCAAATCTTTAAATCGTTATCAATAGTTCTAATAAAATAAGATTTAATCTCTTTAGCTAATTTTCCTTTTGTAAAACCACCCGATTTTGATGGAACGATGCTTATTAAATTTTTTGTTTGCTTTTTTATTGCAGTTTCTGGCCCTGAAATAATTTTAGGGTAAAATATTTTTTTATTACTTGTAGAGTATTCTTCCATTTCAACAATTTTTAATCCAATTGCTAATTCTGTCTTTGCGTTTTTAATAAAATTCTTTTTACCTGATATTATAAACGATCCTTTTGGTAAAAACTCACCCGATGGAGGACTTCTTGAAATTTGATCTGGTTGGACATAAAAAATATCTACAATACCCCAAGCTTCTTTCCATGCACGCGAAAAGCTTGCAACAAAATTACTTGTCTCCTGAATAGTATTTAGTGGAATTTTCTTACCTTCTGTATTTTTAATTACTACTAAGGCAGAACCTGGGAAATTTGTATGAAAAACTAAATCATCAAGATCAATATATTTTTTAAAAATAATTTCATTAGAACTAGCATCTCTTCCTCCTATAATTAAATATCCATCAGAAGAAATAAACCATCTGAATTTCTCATACCATTTTTTCTTTGGTTTTTTAACAAGAAAATCGATTTCAATTTCCAAAGATTCTTTCTCAGTTTTTAATTTTTCAATTTTTTTTTTCGTTTTAGCAATAGCTACGAGAGTTCCATCAATTTTTTTTTCAGCTTTTTTCCCCTTAGAATAAAAATTATTAGCATTCTCACCTATGCTATTCTTTAAATCTATATAAATTTCATTACTATTTATTATTATTAAAAGTTGATTAGTTGAAGGAATAACTTTTTCGAAGAATTCTGTTCCATTTAAATTTTCTAATTTAGCTAAATTTAGTTTATTATTAATTTCTTCCCACGAATAACCTTTTTTCTTTGCATCTAAAACTACAGTTCTTAATTTTTCTAATGAATTTAAATTAGCAAAAATCATTTCACCAATCTTGTAATTTTTTTCCTTTTTATCTTTAAGCTCTATAAGATATTCTTGTTGATTTTTTAATATTTTTTCTTGACTCTTAATTTGCTCATCAACTTTTTGTTCTCTGGGGTTTTTGAAAAGCTCAGAATCAACTTTTGAAAAAAATTCATCAACAGCAGCGTTAAAGGATGGAAATTTCTTTTTATCATATTCTTCAAGAATGTCAATTTGAAAAGGAATTACTGAAATTTGCTTCCCCTGTTGATCAAAAACAATCTGAGCATTTATTTCTCCGAATAGTAGTTGATTTCTTAATTTCTTGAAGGAATCATACAGAGCTTCATATTCTTCTTCCTCTAGATTTTTCCCAACTTTATTTTTATTTATTTTTCCTTTAAAGCATATTTCCTCACTATATAGACCAGAGATATGAATTTTTCTAGATAGATCCCTAACTATTCCGACATCAGAGTTTTTAAATAATTCTTTAAATTCTTCTTTATTTATAGTTAAAAAATTCTTTCCTTGAGATTTGGGAAAATTGTACTCCCTATTAGCTAAAATTTCTCTATCTTTGAATTTTTTATACCTTTTGGCGATTTTTATGATATTTTCTTCATCTAACAATAAAAAATTCCCTTTATTAAATAATTCTATGACAAATTTCCACGTTTGGTCACCTTGGCTACTCAATTCAATTACAATAATTCTATCAAATTCATGTTGGAAAATATTTAAAATCCGTCGATTTTTTAAAAATTTTCTTAAGGAACTAATATATTGACTCGGATAATTAGGTATTGGATAATCATATTCAGTTAAATTAATCCGAGTATCTTTTTTAACAATTAAATTTTTTTTTCCAGATTCCGTGTTGATTTTAATTATCAATAAATCTTTTATTTCGTATACATTTAGGATTGTACCATTACTCAAGATCAAATCTAATTCTTTAACAATTGCGAATACGTCAAAATTCGAGAATTCTTTATCCGTTTTTATCATTTTATGTATGGTTTTTATTTTTCAATATATATAATGATTTTTATAATAAATAATATTTATAATGATTATGGGAAAGCATAAGAAGGTAGATATTAGGAAAAGAAGACAGAAATTACTAAAAGAGAAGAAAAAGGAACTTCAAATAAAATCAACTCAAATAGAAAAAAAACCATTAACAGAATTAGATCTTCGTTTAGAAAAGGAAACTAAGTTGTATTGGATTCGAGCTCTCACGGGTGCCCTTAGTGCGTTCATAGGAAGAATAATATTTGGATTAATTGGTTGGTTCTTATTTCTATGGATGCTAGTCTGGTGGTTCTTATTTCCCTTTGCTGTAAGTTTTTTAATATTAAAATATGAATATGATAAGGAAGAATGGAATTGGAAAAATATTATACTACCAGGGATAGGTATATATTTCTTCTTATTTATGATTGTTGGTGTTTTTCTTCATACTATTCTTTATTTTATACCAAATTTTTCTTCAATTCTCGAGCTTTATTTATAGAAATAATCGAATTTTCTTTATAATTGTAAACTTTGTATGACTTTCTTCTCTTTTTTCTCCTTTGAAGTAAAAACAATTTCTTCTAATTTATATATTCGTTCACAATAAATACACTGTATTTTCAAAGGTTTCTCCTCTAAAACCAAGAATTCAGTATCAATTGGTTCATCAGAATTTGAAATACAAGTCTGATTTTCACACAAAATTAATTTTTTAATTATCTGTGGAAGTTTCACCTTTTTTTTTTCAATTACTTTATAATTTTCAATTAATGAAATGGTAGCATTAGGGGACAGTATGGATATTTGTTGCATTTGAGTTTCATTTAGGAAAACATTCTCAATTTTTATGATATCTTTTGTAGAATATTTTTTTGATAAAACATTAACACCAATGGTCATTAAATCTTTAGATTCATCAATACCAGTAAGATTGAGGATAGTTAAAGCATATCCGGCATCGATATGATCAATAACGGTTCCTTTAGATATTTTATCAATTTTTAATTTTTCTTCTAACATTTTCAATAAAAAAATTATCTTTCTTGAAAAAATTTATGATATTAAGCTTATAATTTTAATTTTTTAAAATAAAGAAATTGAAATAAAAAATAAAATTGTTGACAAACAGAAATTAAACGAGAGATTATCATCAATCTCTAAATCTAGATAATCTAATAAACCAATGATGATTGCCCCTATAAAAGGAATTAAAAATAATCCCAATATATCAAATTGATAAAAGTTACTTAGTAGATTTAATACAGATATTCCTGAGAGAAAGGAAACGATTATACCTGCAATTAAACCCTCATATGTTTTCTTTGTTTCTCTAATTCTTCTATGACCAATTGTCCTACCAACTAAATTAGATGTTATATCTCCAAAAATAGCCATTACCATTGAGGTGCAGATTATTACAGGTCCTATTGGTTGAATTAAGCCATATAATAAAATAATTGAAAAACATCCAATACCCATAGAAATATGAGGTCCTAATCTTAAATGTAATTCTTTTTCTCGTAATATCCGATTAACAGGTTTCAAAGGATATATCTCAGGTGCCAATATTCTTACAACATCAGCAGTTAATAAACCTATTAATGAAATCCCTACTAAAAAAACGACCAAATTTTGAGTAAAGATCATAATATCACCTTCAACTTGGAATAATCTGGAGATAAAATCTGGAATCAATTGTATAATATATACAAAAACATTCTGTATTAGAAAACCAAGAATAAAATAAAAGAAAATTATTCCTAATACAATTAAATGAGTTAATTTTCTGTAGATGTCAAATTTAAGAGGTAGTTCTCTTATTAGGTGAGAGTTACTTTCAAGTAAAGTTTTTTTTCCATTTTTTAATCTATGTTTCTCTCGAGAAACAAAAAGATAAAATAAAGGAAGAAATATTCCAATGAAACAAATCATCAAGATATTAAAAGGAAATATTAAAAAATCATTATCTAAAAGGCTTGTAATATTAATTATTATGAGATTTACTGTAATAGATATCATTAAAACTAATCCATTCGCTAAATTATTGATAAAAGCACCCATTTCTCGTTTCTTTCTTGCTAAATATGAAATGTAAAGAAGCAATAATACATAAGAATATAAAATACCAATAATTATTATTGAAAGAACGTTCAATAACAGCCAAACTCAAAGGTTTTTACTATTTAAAGGATTCTTTTATTTTAAGATTTTCTTGTTAATTACCAAGGGTGTTTAAAAAATAAGAAAAGTAAAAATTTAATTAAAAGTTGAGATTATCAATTTTAAGCATCATATTAAAGGTTAAAACTTACGGAATTTCTTAACTATACATTTGATAATCTTCAAGATTTCCAATCATATATTCTTTATAAACCAATAAATCAAAAAAACCATGGCACACTTCTAACTAAATTTTTTTTAGTGACCATTTTAAGATAAAAATAACAATATTTTAGTTCAATTATTCGTTAAGAAATGAAAATCTAATTCAATTTCATGAAAATTGTCTGAATATTTAAAATTTTTTATTTCGAATTAAATCTATGAATGAATGAGTTTGCCATACATGATTAAAGGAACTAAAAATACTACCGACTTTCAAAAATCTTATACAGATTTTTCGCAGCAATTCTCATGACTTTTACAGTCTTCATGAGAGTATCAATTATCGTTCCAGCACAAACAATTACTAATCTTCCTGCGTTTGTAATAATGATATAACCATTTTCTGCTCGTACTATTATCTCACTTAAATCTTCTTGAAATAAAGTTTGAATTGTTGATCTCCCTGTCATTAATAATGCGCTAGCTAGCCCACAAAATTGATCCCCGTCAACATGATATTGAGGTAAGGCAGAGAATGCTATTTGATAACCTTCAAAACTCACAAGTGCTATTGCTTCAATATCTGCATTAGAGGTTATAAATGTAATTTGAGGACTTATTTTTTCGATATCATCTTGATTGATTCCTAGATCAGACCCAAATTGAATAAGTTTACACCTTTAATGCTTTTAGATTATAAAATTATTATTATAATTATAATAATTTTTTTCTTATTATATTTTTATTTTTAAAATATGAAGATTCTTCCTAAGGTGAAATTAATAATCAAGACTTTTCATATCACTCTAAATTTTATTTTAACAAAAAAGCTTAGTATTAATAGATCTCATACTTTAAATAATGTATAAGTTAGAAAATTAATTTTTTAAATGACTTTTTTCTGCTATCTCATTTCTACTGTAATATTTTTATATGAGGACTTTATATAGAATTCAAAAGTAAATTTTAATACTTTATCAACTTAAAAATATATAAAAAAATCATTTATTTTTTTTTTAGGTTGTATTAAATATATAAAGTCTATTATTTATTAATTTAGGAATTACAAATTGCTATTGGAACCATATTATGATAACAACACGAGAATCTATAAGTTACCAATTTTCATTGATATTTGGATATTCATCTCCTAATGATGTTATTGCCGGAGATGTAATCGGTCCTGGAAGATTAACAATAAAAAAGGTAAATGAGCTCTCACAAGAAGTTATAAAATTTTTAACTATGTATAATGCAATATTACGAGATTATACTGGAGCAGAGTTATTCAGCATTGAATTTGAATTATATAATATTGATGAGAAAGCTGCAAGGACTAATATATATCCACAGTCAATGATTTTTATTCCAGGTAAATATAAAGATTGTGAAAGTCTATTACTTGCTTTAAAACCCGAAACAGGAATACTTGATATTCATAAGTCTAGAGAATCGCTAAATAATATAAGTAAATTATTCTTTGAAGTTGAAGAACTTTCCAATCACCCAGAATTAGAAAAAGAGAAAAAAGAGTTGGTGTTTAGTAAATTTGCTTCTAGATTTAGTAAAAAGTTATATGGTGAATTAATAGAAGATAAGTGGAATAAAAAATTAATTGGTTTAAGTAAAACTCTCCCTACAGAAAAGGAAATGTTGAATACATATGTAAAAGTTATTTCTAACGTTGAGATTTTATGGTATAAAAAACCTATGGAGATAACTTTTTCAAATTCTAACTTTCAAAAGATTAAAATTCCATTTGAAGGCCAACAGGCTGTAGAACATCTTAAATTTTCAATTTCAGAACCCAGTATAGGTTTTATTGTTGATAAGACTTTAAATTTGGGTACTAATCTTATTAATTTAGCAAATACAGGTACTTTAGATGAAACTCTTGATGAGATCATAATATTTATAGTAAATTATATTGAAAAAAAAATAAAAGATTATATTGAACCTCAAACAGCAGAATGGCTAATCTCCACTGTAAATAAGTTTCTAATTGATTTGGAAGAATATTTAAATAAATTTTTAGAATATTCTAGAAATTTTCTTAGTACAGGAGAAATGGGTGATTTAAATGAACTATTAAGCAAATATATACATTTCATATCAAACAAAGGAAAATTAGAAAGCGAAGATTTTGAGAATATAAGCGATATTGCGAAAAAATTTATTGAACAGACATTTACCCCTAAAAAAAGTTTAAGAATAATAGAATTAAGTTCAGTTTTCAATTACTTTACAGAAATCATAAATAAAAGTCTCAATATTATTCGAATAGCACTCCCTAGATATCTTTCTTTTCGTAGATTAAAATCTCTCACCATAAAATTAATAAAAAATTTATATGATAAATTTGATCAAGAACAGAAACCAGCAAAAATACTAGGACAGAAAATTATAAGTAATTTTAAAGACTTTCTGTTTAACCAAATTGAATCACATTCAATTCTTTTGGAAAATAATATTAAATATGATGAAAAAAAATTGATCAATGAGTTTTATTCCTTAATTGATAAAAATATTGATATCTTTTTCAATGAAATTGAATTAAAAATAGATGATTTAGTATCTTTTGCTGAGATCCAGATGGAATCTAATATAGGAAAGATAAGAAATCATATAGAAAAATTTAAGAAATTTTCAAAGGAATTAAATTATTTATTAAGCTATGTTTTAAGACATTCTACAATAAATCGTTATATTAAAGAGGAACCTGACAAAGAAATTAGTGACCCTGTAACATTTTCAAATAGATTTCATAGATTTTTAGAAAAAAGAATTGGAGGAATAAATCTAGAATGGAAATTTTATATTTTAAATTGGATTATCGATTATTCTAAAAAATATTTTAAGCCAGAAAAACAAAGAAAATGGACATTAATAGAAGTATATAATGATTTTATCGAATATTTTGAAGATCGGGAATTAGAAGAACGTAAAATCGAAAATTTTTTACAATTCTTAAACAAATATATAGCAAAATTACATGATCCCCAAGAAAAAGAATTGTTAATTGAATTTTATAAAAAATATGAACTTAGCATTGATATCAATACCGAATTTCCGAAATATGTAAAAAACAATATTAAAAATGAGTTAAACAATCTAAATATTCAAATAGAAAATATCTCTCCTAATAATTATTTTAGTTTAGACAAGAATGAGACATTTTACAATTACATTAAAAATACTGAATTAAAATATTTTTCAAAGTTAATTCCAAGACCTATAAATGTAATACTAAAACATATTTTAACAAATGAAGAAAAAGAACTATTTAAAGGGGATCTATTTCATATTATAGATTTCAAATTTTGGCATAAAAATGCTAGATTTGAATTATCGGATAATTTTAAAGAAGTATATAGAGAATGGGTGATTGATTTATGATAAGTGGAGTAAAAAGAAAAACAACAGCGGTTGAAAGTACATTTAGATTTTTTCAAACAGTTGATTTAATAATTTCTCATTTTAAAAGGGAAGCAGATAAAAAAAAAATCTTTGAACTTATTACACAGAATACTAACTTTAATGATTTGTTAATAGCTACCGCAACTATTCATATTTATCACAATTTAGGAATTCGAGTTCAAAAGCTTTTAGATATGGATAAATTCACATTCGATTCTACTAAGGATTTAGAGATTGAAGAAAAGAAGATTATTATCGAGGAAATTGGTTCACTATTAAAAAATTCATTAAATCTAGAAGTAAATCTTCTCAATAAGATAATTGATTTAGAGAATAAGTTTATTTCTTTCTTAATTGAAGAAAGAAAGGAGGATCTCCAAGAGGTTCAAAAAGACCAAATGATAAAAAATATTGAAGGTCAAATTGAACAAGAATTACAGGAAATAATAATAAATTATCCTCCGTTCTATTTTTATGATTTAATAGGTGATTTAATTGGCCTAAGTAATGAAGTAAAAAAAGACATATTAGAAGAAACTGCTGCTTTTAAGGATATTTCTGTTGAGCTAGAGAAGAAATTAGATTTAGAAGAAAAGGAGGACAAATTCATAGAATTAGCTACATTAGATCGACTAATTTATAAGATACGCTCTGAATTTGAATTTAAATCTTACAAAGAATTACAAATTGAAGCAATGCCGGTACGAATGATAAAGAGAAAAGTAATGGATTACAATATAAACAAATTTCCAATATCAATCCCAGGCTTGAATATTTTTATAGAAGCGAATAATCTAAAAAAAGATTTAATAAAAAAAATTGAAGATGGGCTCAAAGAGAAAATAAATTATGATCAATTCGAATTAAAAATATTGAACTTTTTAAAGTTCGTATTAGTTAAAAGATTAAAAGAGAATCCAAATGATTTTATTTACTTCCTACAAAGTATAAATGAATGTAGTTTTGATGAAATAATCTACACATTAAAGAAATATGGAGTTTATAATATTCTACATTTTATAAATGTAGATGAAGATCTAGCAGAAAAAGTAAAAAGAAATATGGTAAGATATAATATCAAAAAACTGGATATTGTATCTTTAAATGATAACAAACAGAATCTAATCTATTTAGCAAAAAAAGCGATTTCAGAGATAAACTTTCAATTTCTCAAAGAATTTTTTGATAAATATGAAACATCTTCAGAAGATGGCTTATTGAATTTAATAAATCAAGATATTGATAAATATCCAAATTTATCAAGAGCTTTAGAAGAAAAAACGGGATTTAATATCAATGATTTAAAACAGTACATTAGAAAAAAACAAGCTATTGACAAAGTCTTTTTAGATGAATTAAAATTGAAAAATTATTCTCACATTTTATTTATTTTAGAATTTGATGAAATAATAAATCAACTAGCCAGAGATATTTTCTTTTATATCTTATCAAAGATTTTAAGACAGCTTAGCAGAATAATAGAGTTATATCTTAAAGTTTCTAATGATAGATCATTATTTCTTTTAGCATTGAAAAAAATAGATGGAACAACAGATTCCGAAGAATGGATTAAAATAAAACTTGAAGAATTGATTATTAAACGTTTGAATAGGAGACAAGAAGAATTAGTTATAGTACTTAACGCAAATAATCAACCCTTTTTAGTTAATGGATTTTTATTAGCTAGGATAATGGAGATATCCTTAAAAGAAGCAATTTCTCAACTAAAAAACAATATTAGCCCTATATATGAGGATATCGCTCCTTTAACTTTGAAATCTGATATAATATCACCAATTTCTTATTGTATAGGATATGATATAATTAAACGATTCGAAAAATTTGAAGAAGCTCGGAAATCAGACGTAGAACATGTAATTGAAACGAAAGAGAAAGAAAAAGAGGAGAAAGCAAAAAAATTGCGTGAAGAACAACAATTAAGTACTTTAAATTGGATTGAACGTAGAATTACTAGTTCCATGATGAGAATTAATAGTCCAGGAATTAATCCAAATCAGTTATATTGGCAAGATAAAGATACTAAAATTGCAACTGATAATATTAAACTCCATAGTGAATTAAAAGGAGAACCAATTGAGCTAATCAGCCAATTTTTTAATTTTGCGGTAGAAAAAATTAAGAAATTTACTTCAGATACTAAATTACCAAATTATGAGAAAATCAAGGATATTGTAAATAATGTTGCTGAAAAAGTTTTAACAATAAGATTAGGAAAAAATCCCACTTCCGAACAAAAAAGTAATTTACTTGATGGAGAACGATATGAAATCGGTAATCAAATTGCGATAAAAATAGGGCGTTTATTAGATAAAGCATTATATACTAAATTTAAAAGTAAACAAAAATTTTCTTAGAAACAATCATTTTTTATCAAAATTAATACGCTCAGATAAGATTTCGACTTCTTTTTTTGTTCATTATTTTTAAATTTTCTTTTAGAAATGAGAAAGATATTAAAATATTCTTTCTTTAACTTATTAATATAATAGCTTAGAAAGAGAATGTTCTTATGGTCTTACTATTTTCATGGATTAAAAAAGAACTAATGTATTTGAAAGATTCTTATTTTGAAATTATTAAAGGATTCATCTTAGTAATTTTAGCATCCGCAGGTTTGGGATGTGCTTTATTACTAAGATACTTAGGGTTTAACGGGACAATTATTACTTTATACGGTATTATTACTGAAATAATATCATTACTTTTATGTTATTTTCTTTTTCGAGGATATTTAAAGACAGAAGAAAAATCTGAACCCACCAAACAAAAAGGAAAAAAACAAGTATTATAAACAAATTCAAATAAATATCTCCCATGGACGATCATTAATATGTTGGGAGATTAAATATTCTTTTATATCCAATTTTAATATAGTTGGATTGTATTCCCATCCTCCTTGTTTATTGAATGAAATACAGGTAACCTTTTTAAGATTTAATTTAGATTTAACTAAAAGTCCGTACATAGCAACTTGTGGAAGGGAAAGTAAAAAATTTCCTTCTGGTTTATAATCAATCACTTTCACGACATCATTTTCAATTTGAACCAAATCAATGTGACCTGTAATCTCTTTATTCTTTTCTTCATTCCAAATAGGTACTTCTATTGCGATTGCATCTTTATCCTTAATTAAAATATTTTTTAAAATAGGTTCATGACCAGGGACATTCACAAAATTATTTGCTCTATATATTTCAAAAACTTTTTGAGCATATCTCGGTAATTTTGAATTTGAATCATAATATCGAATTTTTCCAGATCTAAGTAGTTTTTTGCTAAAGCTTCTTAAGAAAGTAGATTTTATTCCTTTAATTTTAAATTGTGAAACTCTAGGAAATTCTCTTGAATTAAATAAATAATTAGGGATTGATCCCTCGTACACATTTTTAAAATGAATCTTAAGCCTATTTAATTCTTCTCTATTAGTGGTTAATTGATAATATTTTTGTTTATGGTGTATCTTATTCCAGTTAAAGGAATAAGGAATATTTTGATGTATAAACGTTTTAATTTTAAGCAATATCAATACTCTTTTTTACTTTATCAAATTTAGATATCATAATTAATTAAAGTCCTAAATTTACTTAAAGAATTTTATTTATTAAAAAGAATATGTTAACAATTTATTAATTTACTAAGGAAGCTTAACTTATTTTACTTGAAAAATTAAAAATTAAGTAATTTTACAATTTTATCTTAGTTTCTTGATATTAAGCATTTCTTTCTTTTAAATAAAAAGAAAAAAAATATTAATTTGACATAATTATGGATGTTTAAATTTACAGAATAATTTTAATCCATTAGAAAAACTTAAATAATATTTTGGAGATTCTATTTGAGGGTATCAAAACCTTTTTATTGAATCATACGAGGTTCCCTTTCTGTATACAATTTATTAATAAAAAAATTTAGAAAATACAACGTAGATGAAATTTAACATTTTTCACAAATCATAATATAGGAGCTATAAAATGGATGAAAAAAGAGGATAAAGATAGAAAATCTAATAAAAAAATCAAAGTTGATAATAAAGAAGGATTAACGATTTCATATAATAAGGAAGAAATTGATGAGTTTTTCCCACATTTGATAAAAGAATTATTTGAAAAGAAGAAATCAATAAAAATTGATTCGTTTGATAGTGAAATCGAGCAGACTTTTGAAGAAGAACTTCAGAGATCCGATGAATCATATCCAAATGAATTATATAATCCCGGAGTTGTTGATTTTATTAGAAGATGCACAACAAAAGAGGAAGCAATAAATATTTTGGATTATCTATTGAAAAGGAATGAAATTATCAATGAAGATTATGACAGATATAAAAATATTATTTCTCAAGAAAATGGATTAGAAAACTTTATCAAAGAGAGTGGCGGATTAAAACGACCAGGATATTATATGAGAAAATATTATAAAATGAACCCCAATAATCAAAAATTAAATAAGAATAATGATTAATATCATTTGACAAATGATGAACTTATGACAAAGTTAGCTGCTTGCTCGGTGGCAATGACGTTGTCGCCCCAAACTGATGTCATCTCTTTATATTAACTACTTTTATAAACCTTTACGAAACAGAACTCCTTTTTCTGTTAAAAAGTATTCACCATTATTCTTTTTAATAAGTCCCAAATCAAGTAAAACAGGAATTCTCCCGTTTATACAGGAAATCGGTAAACCTGAGAATAATTTAATTGTTTCATAATTTTTTGCTCCATTATTAATCGCAACAAGTATTTCAATTCCCATATAACCTAAAAGATTTTTTAAATCTTCTTGAGTTTCTTTTTCAGACATTATGAATTTTTTGGAGCAATTTTTTTTTTAGAATTTTTATTTTTCTTGACTTTTGAAAACTCTTTACCTACTTTAACTTCAGTAAAATATTTATCTGCTACCACAGGTTCAGCCTCTTTAGGTAACAATTTTCTCATCCATTCTGGAAAAGCCGTAGTAATTTGTAAATTTGTTTTTAATACTATATAAGTCTCCCCATTGTAATTTAATTCCTCAATTACATCAAATTTTTTTAAAAATTCAATATTTTCCATTAAAGAATCAAGAGACTTTTTTGATACCAATTTTGGTAATTTATCTTTTGATATTAACCCATTTCTTAATTCTGAAAGAACATTATATTTTTTTGGATCTGCCATAATTTGGTATAATGTGAATGCATCTTCCTTTATTTCTTCTTTAGTTTTCTTTTCATAATCACTAAAATATTCTTGTACTTTGGGTAGGAGTAATTCAATTAATTCTGGTTTATCATCAATATATTCAATGACACTATCCGGTGGTATTCTTTCAGCATTTACTTCTTTTACTAAAAGAACATATTTTTCTACTAAACCAATTTGATTAATAAAAATGAATTGCCGATCATCTAATATCTCAATAATCTCATCAAAATTTTTTTTAGGAAATTTTTCAATAAACCATTCTCTTAGCCATTCTAAAGGGATAGGACCTTTTGATAATTTTTCTAATGTTTTAAATATGTGTTTATCCTTTAATAAAAAGCCAATTTTTTCTTCCTCAGTTTTTTCCCTTGTAAATTCGATGATATTCCAATATAAATTATTTACCCACAATTTTATCAAGGATTCGTTTTTTACAATGTTTTCCTGGTCATCCTCATCAAAATTATTTATATCATTTAGGTAAAATGCCGTAAAAATCTCTTCATTTGATTGTAACTGTTCTGAAAATTCATTACATAAAATTGAGATTTTTCCTTCAACTTCAAGAGTAATTTGTTGATCTAGAATTATTGAAACCATTAACATTTCTTTATTACCTCGAGCCCAATCTGAGTGAATCTCAAAGTAATAATTCATCGACTTTAGATTTTCAAAGGAATGTGTAAAAAAACCTTCACTAAATTGTTGATCCATAATATTAGCAATCTTCAGAGAAAGTTCCTTTTCTAATGTATTTTTTGGATAAGAATAAAACACTAATGGTCCAATTTTGCGATGAAAATATGATAAGGCAACGATTGTTTTCAAATAATGAATCTCCATTACGATTTATTTAATAAATAACAAGAACAGCTTTTTTTTTCTGTTTAACCTAAAATAAATTAATATTGAAGATTATATATTATTAAAGATAAATAAATTTATCTTATCTTAACCTCTAATATGTTAGGATAATTAATATAAGCAATCAACTTAAATTATTTTAATGAATTCAAGATAAAATTGGTTTTTGATAATGAGTCCTATAAAATTAATTGGATTTGATTTAGATGATTGTCTCTTTGATTCAACTGGATTATCTGAAAGAGCTAGAATTAAAGGGCTTGAAGCAATGCTTAATTTAGGATTAAAAATTGATAAAAAGAAAGCGCAAAAGATATTACAAGAAGTTGTAAATGAATATGGTTCAAATTCTTCAAAGCATTATAATCACTTTCTTCGAAGATTGAATCAGATGGATAAAAATATAGAATATATATCATATTATGATCGATATAAATATATTGCTGCTGCTGTTATGGCATATCATGAAGAAAAAGTGAATTCAATAAAATTATATGATGATGTTGAAGGGTGCTTAAAAAAATTGCAGAAGCTATCCATAAAAACAGCAATTATAACAGATGGAATCCCAATAAAACAATATGAGAAGATTCTAAGGCTTAATATTGATCATTTAATTGATTTAGTGGTTATTTCAGATGAAATTGGCATTAAAAAACCTAATCCAGAGTTATTTAATTATTGTTTAAAAAAGTTTGGCGTAAGAGGCCAAGAAACAATATACGTGGGAGATCGTTTGGATAAAGATATAATTCCTGCTAATTTAAACAATATTTATAGTGTATATCTTCATAGAGGCGGAAAATATGATACTTATAAGGTAGATTTCAAAATCCAAAAAGACTATAAACCGGATTATGAGATCTCTAATTTAAACGATTTATTTGATATAATTGATGAAATAAATAATAAATAATTATAGAGAAATTTATGAAATGCGAGTAGCGTGTATTCAACCCCAAATATATCGAGAAAGAACAAGATGTTATATTGAGATTGAAAATATTTTAAAGAGTTTATTAAAAAAACATAATAATTGCGAAATAATCTGTTTACCAGAAAGATGGGTCCCTTTAAATAAAAACAACAAACAAAATTTTCAAAATCAAAGAGGAAATGATTATAAGGCTATTAAAAACTTAGCTACAGAATATAATATAAAATTTATATCTGGAGCAATTTGGGAGAAAAGAATAAATTCAAAAAAACCTGCAATAACATGCTATTTTTTTAATGAAAATGGTGAAGAAATTGGTTATCAAGATAAAATTCACCTTTACGCTTATGAACGCGAATATTTTGAAGCTGGTAAAGAATTAAAACTATTTAGATTTAACAAATCCTATTATTTTACAATTCTAATATGTTTTGATATGGCTTTTTTTGAAACTCCACGATTAGCAATTGAAAATGGAGCAGATATTTTATTTTCGCCAACTCAAATAAGAGAAGATGGAATGGATAATTGGTATGCTTATTTAAAAGCACGAGCTCTTGAAAATCGCGTTCCTATTGTAGCTTGTAATACTTTTGGTAATTATTTAAATAGAAAATTTATAGGCAATAGCCAAATAATTTCTTTTTATGACGGAAAAATGTCTCCATCTAAATTAAAAATCGTGGAAGGACCGAGAGATTCAAGTGGATTTATTTTTGATGAAATAGATTTAAATTTTCCAAAAAAATTAAGAGAAATTCGACTAAAAGAAAAAATTGATAAAAAGAATATAAAAGTTAAAATTGTTGATAAGTAAAGAAATTAAATAAAATCCTGTATGATTAAATGAGTGATTTAAAAGAACTTAAGAAAATACTTTTCTGTGGGTTAGAAAGTGGGGGAAAAACCTCAATCTTATTACTATTAGATAAAAAATTTAGTTTACTACCAAATGTTAAACCCACTATTAAAGCAAAAAGAACTATTCATACAAACACATTACTGGGAACTAATATTGTCCGTTGGGATTTAGGTGGTCAAAAACGTTACAGAAAAATATATTTAGGAGAAAAAACCAAATATTTTACAGAAACACAATCAATTTTTTATGTTATAGACGTCCAAGCTCCTGAAAAGTTTAAAGAGGCATTAACTTATCTTAAGGACATTATAAATATCACTTCAGAATCCCACTTAGATAATTTTCAGCTCTTAATCTTACTCCATAAATGCGATCCAGATCTTAAAAACGATAAAAATATATTAAACCATATAAATTACTTGGAAAAAGAAATTTCATCATATATACAAAACATCAAATATACTATATTTAAAACTTCAATATACGATGAACCAAGTTTATTGAAAGCATTTTCTGATGGTGTTTTTTACGCGACTCATAAATCTAAAATGTTTCAAACCTTATTAAAGGATTATATGGGTAAAACTTACAACAGTTCTACACTCCTATTAGACCAGAATGGTTTTATTGTTGCAAGTAGAAGCACAGATAAGGCTTATCAGAAAATCTGTGAAGCTATTGCTCCAAGATTAGCTCAAGCTTTGGAAAAGTTGGAAGAATGGGATATTAATACAATCGATATTATAACAAATGTAGAATTTCCAGAAAAACAATCAGAATTTCAAAAAGAAGGAATTATCTTTCTTAGAAAATTAGATATTAGTAACACTAGACTTTATTTGGTTGCACTCTGTCTAAATAAAAATGTGAAAATTAAATCCTATGAATATTTACCACTATTAGCAAATAATTTAAAGAATTTACTAGTAAGTTTTGATTAAATCTCATTTCTAACTTGTTCTACCCTTATTATTCTTTGAACAATGATTAAAAGGTTTTTCTATCACATTTAATGAATAGATCCTTATTCTCTTTAGAGTTTATTTCACTTTTATATTAATCCTATTTTTTGTAATTTATTTTTACTTTTAGTGACCTCTCTGGGTGGGGTTTAAATATATGTATTTAAAATCAATTAAAATAAAGATTAAAAGTATGATTGCAAAATCCAATATAAATGATAAATATGTTGGACCAAAAGCTTTATTTGATCCAAATTATATCCCTCCACGCTTACTATATCGAAAAAAAGAAGAAACTTCTTTATTTTCAATTTTAGATGATTCAATTTCTGATGAGTATTCCCTAAATATATTATACCAGGGTATTAATGGAATTGGAAAGAAAGCTATTGTTCATAAAGTCTTAAATGATCTTTTGACTCAAAATAAAGATTTCATTCAACTTAATAATATTTTTGTGGATTGTAAGGAAAAGAAACTTGATGAATTAATTTTTTCGTTGTTGAGTGAAATAAATACCTTTTCTAATCTTAATATCGATTTTGGAAAAATCTTTAATTTAAAAGTCTCCCAATTATGGAATATCTTTAAATTTATCTGCAATAAAGTTGATTCTCATTTATTTTTTATTTTTAATAATATTGAATATTTAGAACCTGAAATTTTCAATAAATTCTTACAATTTAGTAGAGAGACAAATATAACTTTAATCTCTACAGCAAATAAAATTATAAAACCAGGGACAATAGACTTAATATCTGAATTTGATTTTAAAAATAAATTAAATTTCTTTACTTATCATGAGCTTTATGCTATTCTTAAACAAAGAGCTTTATTGAGTTTTTCTCATGAAATTGATAAACACTTAATAAGATATATAACAGATCTAATTTGTGAACAATATGTCCCTGTTCCGGGAAAAGGAATCGAAATTCTTCGAAATTTATACCCAATCTTAAAAAATGAAAATTATTCTAATAAAATTGAATTATTAGAAATTTTTCAGGATGAATTTGAAAATTTTCAAATTTCTGACGAGTTTAGTATACTGAATTATCTTTCTGAAGAAGACATATTAACAGTTATATTCTTAGACAACCTTTCAAATTATTTTATAAGTAAAATGAATTTTTATATTTCTCTAAAAGAATTACAAGAATTATATGAAATTTCTTGTGAAACTTTGGAATATAAAAAAGATTATAATGAATTTAGCAAATTAACCGAAGAGCTATTAAATTTTGGAATATTAAAACCTTCAAAAAGGAAATATCACCAAAAATGTACTTTTCATAACTTTTACAATGCAAATTATGATTTATTCTTTATATTGATAAATCCAAAGCAAATTAAACTTATAATTGATACGATTTTCAACCAGTGAACTGTATTTTTAAGATTTAATCTGATAGCTTTCTAATTCCAATGAAAACTTATAAGTATAAATGATTTCGAACATAGGAAAATGTAAAACAGATTTTTTAAAAGGGTATATTATATATTTATAGGTGTAGTCACACTATTTTTTTAACAAGAAAGAATACAAATGGAGATAAATTTTGACTTATATTAAGAAAATTTCGATGAGTGGTTTTAAAAGTTTTGGGGATAGAACTGTTACAATTCGTCTTTCAAGTGGATTTACTTGCATTGTTGGACCTAATGGAGCTGGGAAATCAAATATTATCGATGCACTATGTTTTTCTCTTGGAAGATTAAGTAAAAAAACTATGAGGGCTAAGAGTTTAGAAGATCTGATCTTTGCCGGTTCACGAGGAAAGAATCCTTCTCAAAGAGCTTCTGTCACTTTATATTTCGATAATTCAGATAATGTTTTTCCTGGAGGTCCTAGTGATTTTGAAATTACGCGTACAATCAAGAGAGGTGGTGGAGGTGGTTATAAAATGAATGGAAAAAAAGCTACTCGCCAACAAATTCTTAATGCATTAGCAGCAGCAAATATCGATCCAGATGGAAGTAATCAATTTGTCCTTCAGGGAAAAATTGTAGAATTAACCCATATGAATGCCGAAGATCGAAGGAACTTTATTGAAGAATTAATAGGTCTTCAAAAATATGACGAAATGAAAGATGCAACACTGAAGGAATTAGAAAAGGCTGAACGAGATTTAGGACAATTTGAAGCTATTTTTAAAGAAGTATCTGCTCAATTGAAAAAAGTTGAAAAAGAGAAAAATGATGCATTAGCTTGGAAAGAAATTGATGAACAAATAAACTTTTTAAATTCCCAATTGATTGCATTAAAAATTTCAAAATTAAGAGAAGAAGAAGATGAATTAGAACGAAAAATCGAAAATTCTTTAAAAATTATTGAAGAATTAAAAGAAAAAATAAACCGACAAGAAGATGTATTAAAACAAGAATCACTTGTTATGGATAACATTCAAAAAACCATTACAGATAAAGAAAAGGAAAGGGAGGAGATAACCGAAAAAATTACTCAAATTAAAACTGAAATTTCATCCAGCCAAACTACTTTAAATTTAGCAAAAAAATCAATTGATAAATTAATTCAAGAGATTGAGAATCTTGAAAGTAAACAGATGGAACTTGAGGAAGGACAATCTTTTGATTCATTAATAGAAAGTGTATCTAAAGAAATTTCGGATTGTGAAAATCATATTGAGGACGCTAAAAATGAAATTGAAAAAAGACAGCAAAATCAAGCTGAATTAGATATTAAAATTAAAAACACTGAGGATGAGAAATCTCTTTTTAATGCAGAAATTTCCAAAATAAAACAGACTGTTTCATCTAATAACGCTCAAATTAAGATGCTCAGAGGAAATATTAAAAAAAATGAAGAAAAGAAGGAAAAGTTAGAAGATGAGCTACAAAAATTAAAAAGAGATGCTGAGAGTATTGACGAAGCCATTGAATCAACTAGAAAAGCTGAGTCGGAAATTAGAAAACGAATAAATGACCTAAATGTCAAAATTTCTAAGGAAAATCAAAACCAAAAGGATTTAGAGAATAAAATAAATGCTATCCAAGTAGAAAAAAACCAATTGAATTCCAAATTAACAGATTTTCAAGCATCTTTATCATCACTAAACACAGAAATAAAGATGAATCAAGATAATTTACAAGAATTAAATCAAAAAAAGAGTTCTATTGAGAAAAAAATTACGGATTTAAGCAAGGGTAGAGACGCTGAGAATGCTGTAAAAGAATTACTGAAGGAAAATGAGACCATCAATAAAGAATTAAGTGAATTAAAGGAAAAGCTAAAAAAAGAAAACTCAGTCTTTAGGAAAAATGAGCAAGATTTAGAATTAATAAAAATGAAAGATTATTCCTACAAATCAGAAATTAATGATAACAATGCAAAGATAGATAATATTAATACAGAAATGAAAATCCTTACAAAGGAATTAACTAAATTGGATCGTGAGAAGAACAATTTAGAATTACAAGCTGATTCCATAAATAAAAATCTTTCAAACATCACTAGTAAATCAGAAAAATCAGAATACAAAAGAGAGAATGTTCGAAGACGTTTAGAAGAACTTTCACAGGAAAGAGAAAATCTGTCCAAAAAAATTGAGTCATCTGAAGAAGAATATGAGAAAAATACAAAAGATATAACAGGAATTCTACAAATTTTGAATATGCTTACTCAAAATATTAACATCTCTGTTGAATCCATTAAAAGTAATATACAACAATCAAATGCAGAAGCCATTGAAACATCTGCTGAAGATTTCAAAAAGTTTATTCTAGATATAATTGACATTATGAAAACGGTTGAGGATATTGGAGGTGATGAAGAAAAACCTACTGAAATGACGGATATGCTCAACTCTATCATGCAGACTTTAAAATTGTTTACAGATAATGCTGATGAAACACTAAATCAATTAATTGATAAAGTAAAAGAATCGGCAGATATTGAAGTACAAACCTCAACTGCTACATTTGACAGTTTTGTTCAGGATCTAATGGAGATCTTAGAAAATGTCTATTTATCATTAAGAAAACTTACTATGTCAAAAAGTCAAGAATTATACAAACAATTGGAAGAAATTTCAGAAAATATTAAATCACATTTGGAAGATTACAACAAAATTGAAAAACAAATATCAGAAAGTAATATTCAAAAGATGCATTATTCTGAGAATCTCTCTGCTTATAACAAGAGACTTGAAGAAATAAATAAAAGAACTAATCAGCTAAATGAAAGAATTAAAAAAGCAGAGGAAGAAATTAGTGAGAGAGAGGAACTTATAAGCAACAGACAGCTAGAAGTAAATAATTTAGAAGGCGAAATCAATAAATTAAAAGAACTTAAAGATACATATTGGGATAAAATTTCTAAGATCCAAAATGATATTGAGACCAAACAAAATGAACAAGAAAATCTAAGGGATAAATTACAGGAATTACACGGGATTCAAAATTTATTTGACAATATTTCAGAAATAGATGAAAATGTAGAAAAATTGAACAATCTTATAGGAGAAAAGAAGACTCTTATCATAAATACCGAAGAAAATATTAAAAATATACAATCTGAACAAAATTCATTACAAAAAAGTATTGATGATCTTATTCTTAAAAAAGAGAATTTTTGGGAAAATACTGAGAATCTACGTAAACAAATAGATGAAGAAAATAAAACACTTGAAGATACAATGGATCGTTTAAGAGCACTCGAAAATGTAATGAGGATAATCGACTCTATTGAAGATATTAAAAAAGAAAACACTGAAGCAAATAATAAAATAGAAATTTGTTTAAATGATATTGAAGGATTGAATTCTAAAGTAGAAGAAATTCAAAAAGATGTTGATCAAAGACAACAAGTAATAGAATCTCTAAGGAATGAGAAAAGTAAAGAGTTAGAATCACAAAAGGCAGCTCAAAAACAATTAAACAAATTGAATAAAGATTTACAGAAATCTCAAGGAAAATTAAATGAGTTAAATAAAAATAAAGAAAGAGAACAAAAAATCGTAGGATTAAGTCAAGATATAAAAGATACGGAAGAACAAGTAGAATCAATATCAACAGAATTAGTAAGTCTTAAAGAAAATTTAGAAAATGAAAATCTAAAAAAGGATGAAAAACAAAAAGAGATTGATAAATTTATCCAAGAAAAGGATGAATCATGGAAAAAACAAAAAGAATATCAGAAGATTTTAACCGACTTGAAGTCAGATCTTTCCATGGAAAACTCCAAAATAAATAATTTTGAATCGAAAAAGATAATGTGCACCGACCAAATTGAAACTTTATTCCAACGATCCAAAGAATATGGTTCATTACCACCTGTAACTGAGGATCTTTCAGAGGCAGGGTTACAATCAGATATCGTAGAATCAACAAAGAAGAAAAAGGCTCTTGAACCTGTGAATCTAAAAGCAATTGAGCAATACGACACAGTAAAAGAACGATTTGATGAGATAGATATGAGACGTCAAACAATTCAACGAGAAAGGAAATCAATTTTAGATGCCATTGATAAAATTGAACTTGAAAAAACGCGTACTTTCATGAAGGCGTATCATGAAATTAACAGAGAATTTAGCCGAATTTTTCAAAAACTCAGCCCTGGTGGTTCAGCTAAGATGATTTTGGATCGTCCAGATAAACCTTTTGAGGGGGGAATTAGCATTGAAGCCAGGCCTCGTGGAAAAAAGATCTCAAGTTTGGAAATTTTAAGCGGAGGAGAAAAGACCTTAGTTGCTTTATCTTTCATATTTGCTGTGCAAGAATTTTATCCGGCCCCATTCTATGTTATGGATGAGATTGATGCCGCACTCGATGGTCCAAACGTACACAGAGTTTCTATGGTTATAAAAGAATTTGCCTCACAAGCTCAATTCATGGTGATAAGTCATCGTGAGGAAAATATAGTTAATTCAGACAGAATTTACGGTGTATCGATGCAACAAAGTGGAATAACTGATATATTTAGCGTTGATTTAGAGGAAGAAGCTAAAAGACTGCTTGAACTTGAAGATATCGAACCAACGATTACAGAGTGAAAATGAAAAATATCAAAATTGGTGAGTAAGAATTTCGAATGATAAAAAAGAAACCGATAAGGAATACAAGTTTAATGAATGGACTGTGAAAGATTTAAGGGAATTTGCTTCTAAAAATAACATCAAAATTCCTTCAAAATCTAAGAAAAAAGATATTGTGGATCTTCTGCAAAATGTGGTATCTCATCCCGATTTCATTGATCGATCTCAGGAACCGGAGGAATTAGAAGAAGAACTGGTTGCTAGTTTTGATGATGAGGAAGATCTTGCTTTATTGAGAAAAGATAAAGTTGAATTGAAATTTTGGCAAAAACCACCATTTTCAAGTCTTTTAGATACTGAATTAGCTAAAGAGTCAGAAATAGCCTTTTATGATTTGTCAAAGTTAGTTGATACCTTTTTTGATAATATGCTTCATGAAGAATTGATAAATTATAAAATCTCTGGAATAGCACTTAAAACTTCCGCAACATTGCATCATTATAAAATCTCTAGTATTATAAAAGAAGAGGAGCAAATCCAGAAAAGAGAAGAATTAGAAAAATTTAGACAACATCATTCCAGATCAATTCCCAAAGCGTTACCTCAACCAATTTCTCCTAAAATGCAAATTGCCACAAAAGATGAATTATTTGATGCTATGAGATCTGCTATTATAGAAGTTATGCAGAATAAGGAAAAATTAAGAAGAAGGAAGATGAGAAGAGATGAATTAAAACAACAAAAAATTCAAATGAAGTCTAAAGCGCAATTACCTAAAGAACTTTTAAAACACATTAGTGGAAAGGATCAGACAGTTGAAGAATTGCATGAATCATGGTATAATCGAATAAAAGCTACAATTAAATTAAACAATAGTGAACCTAACTTTTTTGATTTAACAAATATTATCAAAGATGAAGAAAGTTCTAGTATAGGGCGGAAGTTCTCTTTAGTAAGGATGTTTTTAGCGTTAATGTTCCTGTCCTCAGGAAATAAATTAACCTTAAGTCAAGATGAAGATTTTCAAAATATATCTATTGGTCTTAAATAAGAAATACCTCTTAAAGAAAAAGTAGTATTTGTGATTTATAATGGAAGAAAATTCAGATGAAAAAAGTAATGAGGAAATAGAAGAAACTAGTGAAGAACCTAAAGAAGTAGAAAATAAAAGTGAAGAAAAATCAATTGAAAAACTTGAACAAATAGATTCAGATGATTCTTTAAAAGAAAGTGTAAATGAAATTGAAGAAGAACAAGATCAAGATTTAGAAGAGGTAGAAACTCTTGAAAATCTTGAAGGACTAGTCCAAGAAACGGAAGAATTATTAATTGAAGGTTTTATGGAAAAACAAACCATAGAAGGTAAATCAGACATGGTTGAACATACAACAGAAGGCACAATTCTAGACGAAGAATCTTTAAAACTTGAAGTAAGAACTTTTCATCGAAATCTGATTGAAGCAGCTCTCTATGCCGCTGGTGGACCTTTAACAATTGAAGAATTGTCAACTAGATTAGAATTTCCTAAAAAGGAAGTAGAAACTTTGGTAAATGAATTAGCATTTGATTATTTAGACCGCACTACAGCTCTAATCATCGCACAAATTGGCGATAGATACCAAATGCAGATTAAACCAGAATATACAGAAAAAGTCTCAAAATTTGCAAAAGGGGGGGCCATTGCTGAAAGATATCTAAGAACCCTAACCATCATTGCGTTAAAACAACCTATCTTAAAATCAATGGTTATTAAGTTAAGAGGCACTGGAGCATATGAACATGTGAAATACCTTATAGATAATGATTTTATAAATGCTATCAAAAAAGGAAGATCTCAAGAATTAACCACCACAGATAAATATGCCGATATGTTCGGTCTACCAAAAGATATAAGACTAATGAAAGAGGTTATGATCAAACAATTAGGAATTGAAGAAGGAGGACTTAGTGGACCTCCATCTGAAACCGAAGAAGTATATCAGGGTGAACCTGTAGAAGAGGACCAAGCTGAACCTGTGAATGAAAATATGGAAGGAGAAGAATAAATTTAGGAACCTTTTTTATTTAAAATAATATACCTTAATATTTAGATCTTCAACATTTTCCATTAAGTCAGGCTTCTCTTTAATAGATTTTTCAAATGATTTCTCAATTATATCTAATTTATCTATTCTAATCGTATTTTTTATATCTTCCTGTAAATCCTTAATATTTTTAAGTTGATGTGTTTCTAGTACCAAAATTATTTTGTTAACCGTCTGATTTAATGGTATTTGAAGTTTTGATTTTAACATCCTTAGAAATTTTATAATTTCTATGCCTAATTTACCTTGTTTAGCCAATTCTTCAGATATTTTTTCGTAAGGTTTTGGCCAATTTTCCAAGTGTATAGACTCTATGTCATTAAATTGTTTATAGAGAATAGAAAATATTTCTTCTGAAATGTAAGGCATAATAACTGAAGATATAATTAGTAATTTGTAAAAAAGGTTTAAAGCAACCTTTAAGGAGATTTCTCTTATCCGAGGATCCTCAACATGAAATTTATGTTTAATAGCTTCAATATAATTATCGCAAATTTCGTTCCAAAAAAATGTTCGCAAAATCATCATAGCTCCGTGCCAATTATATCCATCAAAAAAATCTGTAATTAGCTTCAAATTTTTATTAAACTTTGAGAAGAAATAGCTATCAATACTTGAAAAAACCTTAGTATCGATGTTAATATCAGTCAATTTTATCTTGCCTAAATTTAAATATAAAAATCTATACGCATTCCAAATCTTAGTTAAAAATCTTGAAGCCCCTATTAATTGTTCAAATCTCCTACGATATTTTTTATTAAATTTTTCTTCTGGAAGTTTTTCTATTTCTTTTAAAATAATTTCATTTGATACGGGTTGTTTGGTTTGCAGGTTTATCCAAGTGAATTCAAATGGATAATCATCTCCAAGTGATCCCATTGCCGTCCAGTATCTTATTGCATCTGCGCCAAATTCAGGCATAACCTCCTCTGGAGCAATATAGTTTCCAAGGCTTTTTGACATGTGTCTTCCATCTGGTCCAGCAACCATTCCATTTATCATTGCTTCATAAAAAGGAGCTTTTCCAGTTAAAACCTTACATCGAAATAATGTATAGAATAGCCATGTACGTATAATTTCATAACCTTGAGAGCGATGAACTTTAGCGTTCATATAGGTTCTATTAAAGAAGTTATCATCTTCAGTCCATTTTGAGATTTCTAAGGGTGTAAGACTAGAATCAATCCAACAATCACACACATCTTTTTCACCTATAATATTTTTACTTTTGCATTTTGGACACTGTTTAACTGGTGGTAAAGTTTTCACAGGATTTAATGGTAAATCATCTCTATTAGGTGGTATAATCTCACCACATTCTTCGCAATACCAAAAAGGGATAGGAGTACCAAAAAAGCGTTGACGAGAGATCACCCAATTCCAATCTAAAGACTTTGCCCAATCTATTAATCTTTGTTTCTGTTTTTCTGGATACCATTTCATTTTCTCTCCTGATTCAATAATTTCATCTGTGAAATCCTTAACATTAATAAACCACTGATATACAGGTAAATACTCTATAGGTTGTCTACAAGACGATCGTTCTGAATGAATAATTATACTGTGTTCATAATCCTCTATTTTTTCAATTAATCCCATTTTGTCGAGATCTTCAACTATTTGTTCCCTTGCTTCCTTAATTGTTAAACCTTGATATTTGGAATTTTCATTCATGTAACCATCTTCAGTAAAAATTTGGATCTCATTCAGGTCATATTCAAATTTCCACTTAATATCCATTTCATCTCCATAAGTACAAACATAAACAACACCAGTACCAAAATTCATATCAACTGTATTATCCATATAAACTCGAACAGTTCGGTTTGTAAAAGGAATTTCTATCTTAGCAGCAGAAATATCATAAAAACGGTCATCATTTGGATGAACCATTATGGCGACACAGGCTTCCATGTATTCCGGACGTGTAGTAGCAATAGTAACAAATTCATTATCTCTTCCTACAATGGGTAATTTAATGTACCATAATTTTCCAAACTCATCTTGATAACCTACTTCTGCTTTTGCAACTGAAGTTTCACAATTCACACAAAAATGAGTTGGGAACTTATCTCTATAAAGCATACCTTTTTCATAAAAGTCTAGTAATGATAGTTGAACTTTTCGTTTATAATCATCATTCATTGTTCGATATGTATAATCCCAATCTGTAGAATATCCTAACTCATCCAATTGTCTTGTCATATTTTTAATATTGTTTTCTACCCATTCTCTACATTTCTCTATGAAGTTTTCGCGATCATCTTTAGTTATTCCATAGTTTTTTGTTACTGCTAATTCAACAGGTAATCCATGACAGTCCCATCCTTGAGGAAAAAATATGTTTTCACCTTTCATTCGGCGATATCTTGCTACAAAGTCTATCCAAGCATAGTTTAAATATTGTCCTATATGTAGCACTCCACTAACAAAGGGAGGTGGGGTATCAATCGTAAAAACTTCATCATTTCGGTTTACATCAAATGCATATATCTTATTCTTTTCCCAGTATTTAAACCACTTCTGTTGAACTGCCTTGAACTTAAATCTTTTTGGATATATTGTTTCTTGCACCATTATGAACTCTAATTAGAAGATTAATTAATATAAAAATGAATAATACTTGACAACTTTATAAGATTTGTTCAAAAAATGGTAACCAATATAATTCTTATAATTCTATAAATTAAAAAATTTATTAGATATGATTTTTATACAGCGAATACTCTAAAAAGGATATCATAAAATAAACTTTTTTCCAGTAAATTTCAACTTTTAAACCTTCGTCCAACATATCTAAAAACTTTTTTTTTATAATCAATATAAGGCTTCCCGAAGTTTTCCTCTAATTCAATTTCTTCTAGCTTAATTCTGTAGTGTAAATTAATAATAAATATGATAATAAGTACGCAGTTTATTAAGGTTGGAATTATTAAAAAAAACCCTATTGTTATAATATGCAATCCAAAATAAATAGGATTTCTAGAAATTGCATATATTCCGTTAGTTTTTAATTCAGATGAATCAGATTTACTTTTTAGATCCTTTAAAGAATTTAGATTAAAATATGCTACTAAAAAAATGATAGTTCCAATTATAACAAAAAAACTTCCGATAAATTTTAATAGATCTATATTAAGCATTTCTATTGGCAATAAAAGATTAAATGCTAAATTAGGGTTAAAAATATAAATTAGTGTTAAAAAACAGATATAAAAGTATCCTATAATACAAAGTATGATTAATGGATAAATCCATTGAGGAATCTTAGGAAAATTAACTGCCCTTTCAATCTTATGCGATAATTTTCTATAAATTATATGTATGAAAATGATAATAATGCTAATCCAAAAAATTATCAATGATATTTTAGCGATCATATTAAAAATCAGCCCTAATTTTAACTAAATATTGTTTTTCTATAATTTCAATTTTACTATAGAATTAATTATGGAAAAATTTTTTATTTATTTTCTGTTAGCTAAACATTTAATAATAAAAAGAAAGATTAGATAATTTCTACTTTATAAATATCATATAAAATTAAGAAATAGAGAAATAAATCCCTAATTTTTAGTAGATCTTTAATAATCCAAATTATCTTCCTTTAGCGTAGAATTTCAAGCTGTTCCTCGAGTATCTTCTTTCTTTTTTTTAATTGTTCTTGGTTTTCTCGCTCTCTTTGAACTATTTCTGGATTTGCTCGTAGTGCAAATGCCCCATTCAACTTTTTTTCACTCTTCTGTATTTGTTCATCAATAGATTCCATTTGTTTTGAAATACGTACAATTTCCATTTTTATATCAATTATATCTTCTAATGGAAGATATATTACTATCCCTTGAAGAACAATCCGAGCAGAATGTCTTGGTACATTAGTTTCATCAATTTTAAATTTTTTTTTATCTAAATGGGATAGAGCGATAATTTCTGCGGTGATACTTTCAATTAATTCCCTTCTTTCTCCAGTTTGTATAATTATAGGTATTTTCAAACCAGGTTTTACATTAAACTCCTTTCTTGTACGTCGAATTTCATGAATTATTGTAGTGATTAAATCAAAATCCTTATCAAGCATGTCATTTATTAATGATTCATCGGGTTCAGGCCATTTTGCTACAATTAAGGCGGGACCCTCTTTCATCTCTTCTGGTAATGCCTGCCATAAAGTCTCTGTCAAAAAAGGTATCATGGGATGGAGAAGACGTAGTGATTTTTCTAAAACATACAGTAAAATTGATATTGGTATAATTTTGTCTCGCTCCTTTTCATCATAAATCCGGATTTTAGAAATTTCTATATACCAATCACAAAATTCATCCCAATAAAACGATCTTATCGATCGGGCGGCGTTTAAATAATCATAAGCTTCATAATAATTATTTACTTGCTTTATCATTTTATTTAATCGGGAAACTATCCAACGATCTCCAATATGAAGTTTTTCCATCGGAAATGAAGCTGAAAACCTCTCGATCTTTTTTATTTTATCTAGATTACCGAGAATATAGTTCGCTGATTGCCAGATCTTGTTACAAAAATTTTTTGAGGCTCTAAGAAGTCCCTCTCCAAGATTTAAATCTTTACCGGGCACTGTATTAGCAACAAATGTAAATCGCAATGAGTCTGCCCCGTATTTTTCAATAATGTTTAATGGATCATATTGCTCAATATTTTCCATGGATTTACTAATCTTTTTACTTTCTTCATCGCGAATCATTCCATGAAAATAACATAATCGATATGGAGATTGTTTAGTTAATTCTAATCCTAACATCATTTCTCGAGCAACCCAGAAGAATAGAATATCATATCCAGTTTCGCGTATATCATTGGGATAAAATTTTTTGAAATCTTCACTCTCGATATTCGGCCAACCTAAAGTTGCGAATGGCCATAACCCAGAAGAAAACCAAGTATCTAAAACATCCTCATCTT
>Ga0209635_10000041_pt1 | contig 66985 bp, 77 predicted proteins | sample DeeMarSWOR230_32_FD_187463 | JGI IMG/M metagenome (GOLD analysis project Ga0209635, IMG submission 187463) | Marine sediment microbial communities from White Oak River estuary, North Carolina - WOR-2-30_32 (SPAdes) (version 2) | ecosystem: Environmental > Aquatic > Marine > Intertidal zone >...
AAACAAAAGTCCTTTGAACAGGTTCCATCGCTCCCAAATGCAAACCATACAGAATGAACAGTAGAGGAATCCCAAAGAATGATCTAACGAGTACAAACCCTAGACACATCAAACCGAAGAATACGTATGACAATACCATGACAACCTTTCTACCTATCTTATCAGCCAATTTACCAAAAGGTAAAGACAATAAAGAGGCAACCACAGTAAAAACCAGATAAAAGAATGGGATAAAGGTTGTTTCAAAACCAAATTCCTTCGCATACACCAACAAGAAAGAATAACTGAAAGAACCCAAAGCAAACACAGCACTCAAGAACAAGAATAATCTGAAATCTCTACTCAAATCCTTCATAGAAAATCCTTTGTAGATGCCTTTAGTCTTTCTCTCTTTAATGAAGGTTAATACCAACAAAACCCCAATCAAAGATGGAATAGCAGCAAGGAAGAGTAGTCTTTGGAAACCGAGTTGACTGAAGAATAGTATACAAATGATGATACCAAATGTTGCCCCAAGATTATCCATAGTCCTTAGAAAACCAAAATTCCTCCCCCTGTTTTTCTTGGTAGATACATCAGCGATTATTGCATCCCTTGGGGCACCCCTCATCTTACCCCATCTATCCAGAATCCTGAATGGAATCAGATGTTGCCATACTGTCGACAGGGCATAGCCAACCCTAGACAGAGAACCAAACAGATAACCAGTCCAAATAAAGATTTTCCTTTTTCTGTATTTATCGGAAAGATACCCAGATATCGCCTGTGACACAGAGACAATGGCATTTCCTATACCATCAATCAAGCCAAGAATAGCCATGTTGGCTCCTAGAAAAGATGTTACAAACAAAGGCCAGATAGGATAAATCATGTCTGAGCCCATATCGTTAAGAAAGGATGCTATAGAGAATATAGTTACAACTTTTTTACCTTCGCCTTTCTCCGACATGGATAATAATTTTGTGTAAAACTATATTACTTTTTCTTCTTACTCTTCTTTTTCTTAGAACCGCAACCCATAAAATCACTTTATAATTATTCTAACCAATTAAATAAATAGGTGTTCCTTTGAAAGATAAATCAAAGAAAAAATATTCCGTCGATGAACAATCAAAACAAGAATTTTTCGAAAGAGAAAAGAAACATTACAAAAGTTTCAAGAAAGGCTATAAAAGAAAATACAAGAAACTTTAACGTCTCATGTACTTATCTTCCCATTTTTTAAACTCTTCTTCACTAATTTTAAACTCTTCTTCCTTCTTCTTTCCAACCAACTTATATTTTCCCCTTAATTTTAACCCAATGATGCCACCAAAAATTAATCCAAACAAATGAGCAGCATGTGCAACTTGGTCTGGACTGAAAATGCCGATTAAATCCAATACACCCCAAAATAAGAGTGCAAGAATTATGTACATAGGGACACCCCAAACCCAAACAACCAACCTTGGTCTTATTATTCCTAAAACTCCTAGAACTCCGAATATAGCTCCTGATGCACCCAAACTTGACTCATAAAAGAGAATGCTACCAACACCTGAAACAATTCCAGAAAGGAAGAAAACGATGAGAAAATTCTTGTAACCGATTATTTTCTCTAGAATTGAGCCAAAGAGAACTAAACCAAACATGTTGAAGAATAGGTGTTTTAAGCTTCCGTGTAGAAAGATGTGTGTAAATATCATCCAAGGTTTAACTAAAATTTCAGATGAATTCAGGACAAAATTATTCAAGAAGAATTGGGGATAAAGAGTTTCCAGTAAAAACACAAAAATACATAATAAAGTCAATTTTATTGCGATCGAATGAAATTTTTCTGGTTTCATAATTAAATTCTCTGATTTGGAGATATAACTATAAATGCTATTTTAGATGGGTTTTAACTCAAAAAAGCTTTATAAAAGTTATTTATTGCGAAAAAAGAAAAATTATTTAGGTGAGTATGCTAGGGCTTGAAATTTTGGCTTGTTTACTATCCTATATCTTTATCAGAACTAAGGAATCTTCTAAAAAGAATTCTGTTGACTCAGAAAATCAAGAAAAAACATCCAGTATAGACCCTGAGAAAGAGCTTAAGATCATCGAATCAAAGCTATCAGACCTTGAAGGTAGGATAGAAAATCAAGAAAAAACTATTAAAAAACTCTTGACCTCGAGTGAGTGAAATGGCGAAAAAAAGTAAACCGAAGAAAAAGGTAAAGAAACCAAAGAAAGAGGTAAAGAAACCCCAAAAAAAGGTTAGACCAAAGAAGGTAAAAAATGAAATCAAAGAAGCTGAAAAAAAACTCGAAAAAGCTGCCAAAGCTCAAACAGAAGAAGAATTAAGGCGGAAATGTAAGGATTTAGCTTCGATAATAGAAGAAATGTCTAAAACCTCGGAAGAGATTCCTGTTACTAAAGTAGAAGACATTCTACAGCCTAAGTTGAAAGAGGTTACTTCAGTTTTTGACGAGCAATTGAAAGGAATGAAAGAAACTTTAGCATCATTGGAGAAGAAGATGGAAAAACCAACGAAGTTAAAAGGAGAAGTTACTGGTGCAACAAAACAAATAGAAGAAAACTTAGAGCCTAGAATATCAGGTTTAGAAGAAAAACTGAAGGCTTTGGATAAGATAGAAGAATTAGAAAAAAAGTTTAATGAAGTTTATGGAGAAACTAAAGACGGAAAAAAGTTCCCAAAATTATCGGTATTAGAGAATCGTGTCATTCAGACGATGCAAGAAGACCTGTTGGAAGTAAAAGAAGCCGTTCAAAATCTCTATCATTCTTTTAACGTGATGAGAGATAAGACTGAAACAAAGATTGGGAAAATCCAAGAATCCTTGACTCCAGAAACTTTAGAGAAACTACATGAATTAATCGCCTTCTTGGATCAAGCAGTTCCTGAAAAAGTCAAGGAAGAGGTTGGGGACAAATTCAATACCGTATTTGATAGATTGAAAGAATTGAATAATAACGTATCGGGTTTAGAGAAGAGAATGAACAAGGTGTTTAAGGATGTTACTGAAATTGAACAAAAGTTCATGGTCATCAAAGACATCAAGACAGACATAGCCGAACTTTTCGTAGAGAAGGACAAATTGTACAAGACCGCCGAAAACATCAGAACGGAATCTGCTCAAATGGGTACCGACTTGGAATTTAAAATCCAAAAAGAGATAGACCAACTGATTAAGAGGTTTGATCAATTCGATGTTATCATAAACAATTATCTTAAGGATTCTCAACAGAAGGTCAACAAATCAATTTCTGATTTTTCGAAAAGACAAATCTTAGCATTAGAGAAAAGATACACTAAAAAATTGTCTCCTATCAAAGAAGAAATTAAGACACTACAAGTTGACCTATCTAAATTCCAAAATCTTGTTAACTCAACTTTTGATTCTGTAAGAGATAGCTTAGACAAACTCAACCTACAGCTCGAAAGAATCAAAGAAACGGACAAAGAGAAACATCTAGAGCTAGAGAAAAAAATGATGGATCAAGTAGGGGAATTCGTTAGTGAACCGAAAAATTATACTGAGGCAATTGAAGGAGCCATCGATAAATTTTTCTCTGAACTAGCAGGTTCAAAATTAGCAGAAATACAGAATAAATATGTTACTGGAATTACTACCGTTAGAGGCAGTCTTAATAATTTAGATGCACGAGTAACTAATTTTGAAAATACCGTCAATTCTACTTTTGATTTACTGAAAGGAGATATGGGAAAATTCGATGTTCGACTTCAAAAATTAAGAGAGGATGAAGTAAGAGGACTTTTGAAACTCGATAAGGAAATCAAAAAACAGAAAACTCACCTCGAAGATACGTTGAAATCTTATCCCAATGTCATCAGAGCTAATGTCGAAAAAATCTTTACATCAATGGCAGAGACTAAACTCACCGAAATCGAGAAAGGGCACCACATAGATTTGGTATCTGTTAAAAAAGGTGTTGATGATATAGAAACTAGAATAGCAGGTTTCGAGGGCGTTGTCAATTCTACATTTGATTCAGTAAAGGACTCTATCGAGAAACTCAACATTCAATTTGAAAAGGCAAAAGAAAAAGAGAACTTGGAGCGTTTGAGATTCAGTAAAAAACTGATGGCTCAGATTGAAAAATTCGTTAGTGATCCTAAGAACTATTCTAAAGCAGTTGAAGGATCGATAGATACATTCTTTATAAAACTAGCTCAACCAAAGCTCTCCAACATGGAAAAGAACCTTCAAAAAGAAATCACTTCCTTTGAGACTAATATTACTGATTTGAAATCCGAACTACTTGGGTTTGAGAATGTTGTTAACTCTAATTTCTCTTCTGTTAAGGATGATATAGATAAATTCAACCTTCAACTCGAAAAACTAAGAGAGGAAGAAAAAAAAGAACTTTTGAAATTCGATAAAAAACTCGCAGTCGACATAGCTCAATTTAATGATACTTTGAAAACTTATCCTAAAGTCATTAGAGATTATGTTGGAAAATTCTTTAAATCAATGGCTGAATCAAAACTAACAGAAATCGAAAAAGAACATCATATAGATTTAATCTCTGTAAAGAAAGGCGTTGATGATTTAGAAACCAGGATGGCCGGTTTTGATAACAACGTTAACTCCACTTTTGATACAATTAGTGATAACCTAGACAAATTAAACCTTCAGCTTCAAAAACTGAAAGAGGAAGACGTAGAGACTCGTCAAAAATTCGAGAAAAGACTGATGATTCAAGTAGAAAAATTCGTCAGTGATCCAAAGAATTATTCTAAGGTGATTGGTAAAGAATTAGATAAATTATTCTCATCTATTGCAAAATCTAAACTATCTGAGTTCGAGAAAGATTATAATAGCAAAATATCTTCTGTTACGGGTACCATTGATGATTTACAATCTAACTTATCTTCTTTCCAAACTGATGTTAATTCTACCTTTGACTCACTAGAAGGAACTATAAATGAATTCAATGTTAAACTTCAAAAACTAAGAGAAGATGAAGAAAAAGAGCATTTAAAGATTGAGAAAAAACTCGCAGCCGACATAGCAAACTTTAAGGATATTTTGAAAACCTATCCGAGAGTAATCAAAGATAAAGTTGAAAAATTCTTTACATCGATGGCAGAGACTAAACTCTCTGAAATTGAGAAAAAACATCACATAAATTTGATGTCGGTTAAGAAAGGTGTTGACGATATAGATACTAGGATGGCTGGTTTCGAAAACGGCGTTAACTCAACTTTTGATTCGGTAAGAGATACTATTGAAAAACTTAAACTTCAACTAGAAAAGACAAGAGAAAAAGAGAACTTTGAGCGCTTGAGGTTCAGTAAAAAACTAATAAAACAAGTAGAAAGTTTTGTAAGCAACCCAAAGAATTATTCTAAGGCAGTCGAAGGATCAATGGATACATTCTTCTCAGAATTAGCTGAACCTAAACTTTCAGAGATGGAGGAGAACCTCCATGAAGAAATTACTTCTTTTGAAAACACTATTGCTGATTTACAATCTAAAATAAACAGTTTTGGGAGTCTCATAAATTCGAGCCTTTCTTCAATGAGAGATGACATAGATAAGTTCGATGTTAAAGTCGAAAATCTAAAAGAAAAAGAGAAAGAAGAACTTATAAAACTTGAGAAAAGAATCAAAGCTGAGAAGTCTAACTTAGAAGATACTTTGAAAACCTATCCTAAAGTCATCAGAGATAACGTTGAAAAAATCTTTGCATCAATGGCAGAATCAAAACTTACTGAGATCGAGAAAAAGCATCACATAGATTTGATATCTGTCAAAAAAGGTGTTGATGATATAGAAACTAGGATATTTGGCGTTGAAAATACTGTCAATTCTACTTTAGACTCACTGAAAGGAGATATGGATAAATTTGGTAACCAAATTCAAAAGTTAAGAGAAGATGAAAAAAAGGAAATTTTGAAACTAGAGAAAATAATCAAGACTGAAAAAGCTAATATAGAAGATACATTAAAAATCCATCCTAAAGTCATAAAAGATAATATTGAAGAATTCTTTACATCGATGGCAGATTCAAAACTTTCTGAAATCGAGAACAAACACTATAAAAATCTTTCTTCTGTTCAAGAAAATATCAACGTCTTACAGTCTGACTTATCAGAATTTGAGAAAGAGATGAATTCCACTTTTAGCTCAATAAGAGGTGACATGAAAAAGTTCAATCTTCAGGTTCAAAAATTAAGAGAAGATCAAAAGGGAGAACGTTTAATTCTTGATAAAAAATTGGCTTCTGAAATGGCAAGCATTCAAGAAACGTTAAATTCTCAACTAACAAAAATTGAAGAAAAAGTCAGAGTAAAGTACAAAAAATTAGATAGCAAGATCGCAGATAATAGAATCAATTTTGAAGACTCATTAAAGAGTTATCCTCATATCATAGAAGATAATGTCAACAATTTGTTCTCTTCATTAGCTGAATCAAAACTTTCAGAAATCGAGAAGAAACACTCTGATACATTACTTTCGATTGATGAAAAAGTCGATACTATGGACTCAAAATTATCAGATTTCAAAGAAAGGCTTAGCTCGAATATTAAATCTTTAGATGGTGAGATAGGAAAATTAAATTCTCAACTCAAAAACATAAAGACAAGACAATCTGAGTTGTCTGATAAGAGTGAGACAGAAAAATTGAGGCGACAATTCGAAAAAATGATTGAAGGATTTACCGATGTAAAAACAGTTAGAGACTACATAAAAAAGAGTGTTTACAAGGAGATATCAACTGAATTTAAAGACAAATTAAATGAGATTTCTTCTGAAGTGGCATCTTTGAAGGATAGTTTAAAGGAAATTTCAGGCAGATTAAAACATTTGGATACCATTGACAAGAAAATTGCTGAATTAGAAGATGAGAGAGCAGAATTTTTAGAAAATATAGAACAAATAAATTCCCGCATCAATTTGACTGAGGAAAAAACAAAGAGAGAAGTTGAAAAGAAACTTGAATCTGATAGAGCCAAGTATGAAGAACTTGTAAAAAAAATCACGAGTGAGAAAAAAAGTTTAGAGGAGATAATAAAGAAACAGAAACAAAAAATTAGCAGTTATCTGGAGGAGTTAAAAACATGAATAGCGAATTGGACGAACTAGGGAGTTATCTGATCCAATTAAAAAAAGAAACAGAAAATCAGAAAAAAATTATAGAAGAATTCAAAGCAGAAAGAGAACATCTGATCGAGCAAATAAAAAAATTGGATAAGATAGTCGATAATATTTCTTCCACTTATGGAAAAGAAGGAGAGAAAATATTGGACTTAGTAGACACAAAAATGAGTCCTTTTAAAGATGGATTTGAAACTAAGATTAGTAAAATAGATTCCAATCTTTCCAAATTTATGATCCGACTTGATAAGATAGAATCACAATTAAAGATTCATGATTCAGATATTGATGATTTATCCTCGAAAAGGAAGGGCTTCTTAAAAGAGTTAGAAGATTTAGAGAATGCCAAGGAAGATATTTCTGAATTAGAAAAATGGAAACAAAGAGCTTCGGAGAGATTGGACGATCAAGATCAAAAAATTGATGAAAAAATCATGGAATTAGGAAATTTAGAAGATAGAGTAAAAAAATATTTGGAGGCTATAGACGAAAAATTAGATAATGTCAATAAAGATCTTTCTGAATTAGAAAAGTGGAAACGTCATGCTCTCGAGAGCATAGGTGATCAAGATAAAAAGATCGATGACAGGATGATGGAATTAGGAAATTTAGAGGATAGAGTAGAGAATTCTTTGGAAGCAATAGATGGAAAATTAGAAAGAGCAATCAAGGATCAAAGAACATATTCAGATGAACAAATTAAAAAATTAGAATTAAAAATTAAGGAATTATCAGAAAAACAAAAAACCTTCATTCCTGACGAAAAATTAATGGACGTAATTAATGAGCAAAAAACGTACATTGACGATCAAATGAGTAAGTTAGAATCAAAAATTAAAAAATTAAAGAATAGGCAAGAATCTCTTTCTGTCAAGGCAGAGGAAGACGTCAGAGATATAATATCGAATGAGATTACTCCTAGAATTTTAAAAATTGATAATGCGTTAACCCAAATAAAAAAGTTGAATATAATCTTCCAAGGTTTAAGAGATAGGACTGAAAAACTCTGTCAAAGAATTATTACGTTTAAGACTAATTTTGAAAACAAAGAAAAAGATCTTAAAAAAGAGATGGAAAAAAACATCAAAAAAATAGAAGAGTTTGAGAAGAGAATGACTGCCTTCATGAATGAATTAGTTCAAGAATATGAGAAAAGGTTCGAAATGGTTCGAAGTGACATGGAAAAATATGTTTATCCTATCCCAACTCGTGGGTCGGTTGAACCTAAAACCAAATTCAAATCTGAGGGAGTTTTAAATAGAATGAAAAAAATATTTATGACAGAAGACTTAGAAAAGGATAGAAGAATTGCACAATTAGAGAATGAATTGAAAACTCAAAAAATTATGATGAAAAAATTATTGAATGAGTTAAAGTCTGTTACTGAAGAAGAATCATGATAGGTGATGTGTTTGGCTAAAAAAAATGAAATAGAATTTGAAAAAGAAGATGTTGAAATCCAAAGATTGTTTAAGGGATTTAAAAAACAAGTCGAAGAATTGAGGTCAAAAAAAGCTGATTTGGATTCGACATTGGGTGACCTTAAAAGAGACATACAAGCTCTGCAGCAAGAAGAATTTGAGACTTTAAAAATTCTACAAAAACATCTAGAGAAAAGCACAGAATTGAATCAAAAGAGAGCTGAAGTCGAAGCAGAATTAAAAACTTTAGAAGATAAATTGATTAAGCTAACAAGGATTTCAAGGGTTTAATCCAATAGGTTTGAATAATTATAGGAGATTAATTAGTATTTACCATCTTCTAAACCTTAATAGGTAAGGTCGTTCTCTCTTTAATCTTTCAACTAATACATAGAAGATGAAGATTATAATCATTACTAGAGCACTCAAGATAACACGAAACATACAATTCATTCCAGCTAACAGAGCTATGAGAAGCGACACTCCAATCATTATCAACACTATCTTAGCCCAATGTAACTTTCTCTTCAAGAATACCGAAACTATAGAGTTGATGAGTATTAACATTATTGCCCAAACTAGGCAAGGCATCATAGGAAATGCGGGAAGCAAGATTGGTTTTTTGATAGGTTCTGCATAAATTAAGGCCCTGACGACTTCTACTATTTTTATTCTGACTACTTCTAAGTGTTCTATACATGAAGAATATAGAGTCAACCTGAATAATTCTTTCGCAACTTCTAACTCTTTACTTGCATCTTTAAACAATTCTCTAACGATGGTAACATTCTTTTCCTCTTTCTCAGCAGCATCTATTTCTTCCTCTATAAGATCTAACAAATCGGTATAATACAGAAGCAGTTCCTCGGCCTTTTCTTTTATATCTAAGATTCTTACTTCTCCTATGATTTTACCAGTTTTATTTATTTCATCTGAGTATACAAGCCAATCAATCGTGTAGTTTCCAGGTTTGAGCTCTTTGGGTACTTTCAGACTTGCTGTGAATATTATAGATGAACCAGGTTTCAAGACGGATTGCATTTCTGGTAAAATAACTTCTGTTAATATGCCAGTTGATTCTAATTTCAGAGAAAGGTTATGTACATCCAAATCTCCTGTGTTGATAACTTTTATTAGAACAATGTATTCCGCATCTTGAGTTAAGTTTAGTCTCGGCGGATAAATAACTGAGATGTTTAGAATTTTTATTACTTCATATGGTGGAATACGAGGTACTCTAGGTGGTGTAACAGGAATTGGAAGAATCGTAAAGTTTGAATAAATTACATTCGATGTTTCATTATCGAATATGGAATAAACATACATCTTATAACTACCTGGTTCAGGAGATGCATACCAAGAAACTGTGACAGTCCTTCTCTCGCCAATTGACAAATTGTAGACTTGTTCATCAACAATATATATAGTGAGATTGTTATGGGTCCTAGTTTCTAACCTTAACGTACTTTCATTCACATCTAAACTTCCATAATTATGGAGTCCGACCCTAATAACCGAGTAAGAATTATATACTATACTAGTCGGCATGTCAAGGAACTCTAAACTGATTCCAATCTCAGGAGCAATACTTAAAGCAATGGAAACCAACCCAGTGATAATAGTTGAAAAGATTTTGTAATAGACTTCGAGAAATATTATTGCCAATATTATTAGCAGGGCAATGAATTTTTTGTCCATATTAATAATTTGTTTGGGTAATACAAAAACCCATCCCTTCAGCCTGAAAGAAATTAATATATTAATCAAATAAGATTGTATTATGAATATTGTAAAATCAATACTCATTGGTTTGTTGTTAATAGGAATCGTTTCAATAAGTGGTTGTGCAGATCAAGAAGAAGGAGTAGATGTTGAAGCTATAAAACAATTCTGCATTCAGGCGTGTAAAGATGCTTTGGGCGAAGGCAGAGACTTAAGTGATGGACCTTGTCTGTTGAACCCTATGACAGAAAACACAGACTGGGTATGTGATGTTGCTCATGATCCAAGACAACCTGCCGACAACGTTCCAGAAAATCAATGTCCTGCGTTCAGAGAAGGAAGAGCTCATCATTTTGTGGAAGTTGATCCTGATTGTAACTTCATCAAGTCTTATTAGCTAAAATTAGATGGTTTCAGTCATGAACTATATACGTCATTCCCATCGGGGTTCCTTAAATTACATTAAAATTATGAAAGTCTCGATTACCCCTCCAATGATCAGAAAAATGAAAGAGATAACCAATAACTTCATTGAATCTTGAATGATTGGCCAAAACTTAACAGATTTTCTTCTAGTTACAGCCGCTGATATCAAACCTCCTGCTATCGCTCCTATAAAATAAGCTCCTATCTCAAAGGAACCATGGGGAAGGAACATCATGACAGCAGAAGGGACAGCCTTTACCCCACCAGAAGTCTTTGCGATCAGACCGATAGCTGCAGAGAGTACAGAAGCGTTCCAACTAAGAATGAATATCGCACCAGAACCGAAGAGAAAAGAGAAAAGGAATGAAAGCATTAAAACACTGATGTTGTTTATGAATATGTTCAAGAATTTATCACCAAAATCAAACTTTCCTCTGATTATGTTTATTTCATTTATCTGTTCATAGAATACTCTATTTGCAATGTTCTCAGGTAAGATGACAAAACTTAAAGATAAAGCGAGTATCATTCCTGAGAAAAATGCAACGTAAGTAAGGATTATATCACTGTATCTTTCTGTGAAGGTATGACTATCCATTATTTTTTCATCCTCGCTTTCCTCATACCTTAAAATCCTATTCATCAAAGGAACGGATGCTACCGTCATGATGACAACTGTAAAAAGACCTGTGCTCTCAGGGAAGACTGTGTAGGATACGAAGAGTGATATCAAAGATATGATTGCACCGAGAGCGAATGTCTTTAATGGCTCTTTCAAAGCTTCTCTTGTCCCTATGAGCCTTTCTAAAACCATAGCATCTAAATAAATTTGGGAGAAATACTATAAATTACTTAACGAGATTATATTTGTGCCGGGATGGCAGAATCTGGTTAATGCGCTGGACTCGAGTAAATTCAGTGATGAGCCCTGAGGTATCTGATTAATGATGATACGTCGATGTTCAGAGAAATCCAGTGTCCTTCGGGACTTGTGCGTTCAAATCGCACTCCCGGCGTTTTCTAACAGGTAGAAAGGTTTAAATTTTTAATAATTTCCTATTATCTGTGTGAAATAATGTATACTGAAAAAGGCAAACCTATTGTAAATTTAGAGAATGGAAGTTTATTTGTAAAACAACTTTCAGGCAATACCTATTTATATCAATCACCAGACAGATATTGGATAAAAAAAGAAGGAGTTAAGATAGCTTCTGGAAAAGGACCTATAAATAAAGTTCATATAGAAAATGAAAGTGGTAGACTTGTTGCAGTTATATGTGGTAGTGGTTCAATAATTAATAAAGGTGATTTTTTAAATCTTAAAGTACCTTATTCTACAGCTGTTAAAGATTATACAATAGATTCATCAATTTCTGCATATTTAGGATATTTTGATTGGGAACCTGGGTATTACCGTGTTTTTGGAGAAGAAATTAAAATAAATGATATTCTTGAGATGCGTCAAAAAGAAGGAGAAATATCGTTAGAATTTGTTAGTACCGGATTAATTACCTTACTTGATAGTTTGTCGGAATAACCATGAATTCTAACTCGTTCAAATCGCACTCCCGGCGTAAATAACAATTGAGAAAAAAATCTATACGATTCTTGGTTGTTTTTAGTTATAAATGACTGATCATTCTAATTTAACTTTGTTTATAATCTTAGAGTCTTTTATTAAATTTATTGTTGCTTTAGGAGCAAAAGGTGAAATTTTAGATTTTATCTCTTCAAGGTCTAAATGAACTCCTTCTATTTTAACAATATCTTTTTTACCTAATTTCTTGCTCTGAACGTTCATTGACATTGAGACTATCTTGTCACTTTCAGGTAAATCTAAAGCTTCGATTATTTTTATTCCTTTACCAGCAGTTATATGGTCTATGACAGTTCCATATTTAATTTTTTCAACTTTTAATGAAGACATTTATTACCCCCCACATGTTCATTTGATTCTATCTTTTATTATTGTTATATCTTCAATATAAAAGGATTTTATACTATGCATGATTCGACTTATTTCAATATTTACACCAAAAATATAATAAGTTAACCATGAAATTTCATGCGTTCAAATCACACTCCCGGCGTTATATAAATTAACTAAATTTGACCTTCGAATGTTGGTTTGAAAAAATACTTGTAAGAATATTTTCCTGCATATACTATCAACGCAGTTTGTATAAGTTTTCCTATGAGACAAGCCAAGTAAAACTTTCTTTTTGGATATTGTGAAGAACCTGCTACTATTCCTACTATATCATCTGGTAGTGGAGTAAGTGCAAAAAAGATTATAGTCAAAAAACCATTCTTTTTGAACCATTTTTCAGCAAATTTAAAATATTTGTAATATCTTGTTTTTACAATTAATTTACTAGCACCATATCCGATGAAATAAGCAACAAAATTTCCCAAAGATGCACCCATAGACGAAGAAATAATAAGCAAATTAGGGTTGTAGATGGGAGTTGCACCCATAGCATAGATCAATGAATAATAAGCGGCGTTGAAAAGTATAGATGATGTACCAATTGCAGATAAAATAAATATACCAATGTATCCCATGTTAGCTAGACTTTCGTACGACTCAAAAATAGACGCCATAAAATTTTATTGATTTAGAATGTGATAAGTTTATCCAAATGAATAGAATTACATGTTACTAAAATGTTGACTTTAAATAATATTTTAATACGGAGGTTATTTTCGTGAGAAAGATTAAGATAATATCAAGAGATATAGAATTAGAAGCTATAATCACAGACAAAAATCCTAAGACTGCAGAAGCAATCTGGAATTCTTTACCCTTTGAATCTGAAGTCAATACATGGGGTGATGAGATTTATTTCACCATCCCTGTTGAAGTAGGGTTAGAAAATTCACGGGAGGTTGTTGAAATAGGAGATATTGGCTACTGGCCTCCGGGTAAAGCATTCTGTATCTTCTTTGGGTTAACTCCAGTGAGTAAAGAGGGAGAGATTAAACCAGCCAGTGCAGTTAACGTTTTTGCAAAAGTTGTTGAAGATGTAAAAACTTTGAAGAAAATCAAGGATGGAGATAAAATAAAGGTAATAAAAGTTTAGTTTTTGAGATTTGCGCCAATGGTCCAGTCTGGTAAGATTCGAGCTTCCCAAGCTCGCAACGCGGGTTCAAATCCCGTTTGGCGCATTCAAAACCTTTATAAATCTATACTCTGATTATTAGTGTTATTCGAGGTGTAGCGAATGGTGAAGCGCACCGGACCAACAAATCCGATTTTAAAAGCGTTGATAGAAAATTTGAAGGAAAAATCCTTTGAAACTAGGAATAATTTTCTGAAAGATATTGCTGAGAAGTTGAATAAACCGAGAAGACAAAGGATAGAAGTCAATATTGCACACATTGAAAGACACACTAAAAAAAATGATTTTATCGTCGTTCCTGGAATTGTCTTAGGATACGGTGAATTAACAAAACCTGTCACTATAAGTGCTTGGAAATTCTCTAAACCTGCTAAAGAAAAGATAGAAAAAAGTAAGGGTAAAGCTATATCTATAGAAGAGTTGGTCGAAAAGAACCCAAGAGGAACTAACGTAAAAATGTTGTGTTAATATGAAAGTATACGATGCATCTGGTCAAATATTGGGAAGGATCGCAACAGAAATTGCAAAAGATTTACTCAGAGGAGAGAATATTTCTGTGATTAACTGTGAAAAAGCAGTGATATCAGGTGATCCTAAAATGACAGAAAAACATTATTTAGAAAGAAGAAGGAGAGGGGATCCACATCACGGTCCATTTTTCCCCAGAACGCCTCAAGGCATAGTCAAGAGAACTATAGGAGGGATGATACCTTTCCATAAGCCAATTGGAAGAGAAGCCTTCAGAAGATTAAAAGTTTATGTCGGTATTCCTGATGAATTGAAAGGTAAAGAATTTATAAAAATTAAAGAGGCAGATGTAAATAGGTTGAGATGTAAACATATTACTATCGGAGACCTATCGATTGCTCTTGGCAGCAAAAAGAGATGGTGAGATGAAAAAGAAAGAAATTAAGAGCATTTTGACAACTGGAAAGAGAAAGACAGCCGTAGCAAGAGCAACGATAAAGCCTGGAATAGGCAGAGTAGAGATAAACGATATTCCTCTTGACCTATGGCAACCTGAATATACAAGGATAAGGATACGAGAACCTCTGATGCTAGCGGGTGACTTGAGTCAGACGATTGATATAAAAGTCAACGTAAAGCATGGAGGTATATCATCACAAGCTGATGCTGTTAGACAAGCGATAGCAAAGGGTATGGTAGAGTTTTTTAATGATGAAAAACTAAAAAAGGTATATCTTGGTCATGACAGGAGTTTGTTGGTTTATGATGCGAGAAGGACAGAACCTCATAAACCTTCAAGGAGCAGGAAAGGAGCGAGAAGGCATAAGCAAAGGAGTAAGAGATAAAATTTATGGAGTATGATATAATGATTATACCTGTAAGATGTTTCTCGTGTGGAAAGGTAGTTGGTCATCTTTGGGAGGATTTTCAGAAGCGTGTAAAGGCAGGAAAGAATCCTGAGAAAGTCTTAGATGATTTAGGTTTAGAGAGATATTGTTGTAGAGCTTTGTTCATAGGTCATGTTGATCTAATCAAGAAAGTTTCTCAATTCAAAGTCTGATGATGAGGATCGGTATCGGATTTAAAAATGATGAAATAAAAGCCCTCTGAAGATGATTTTTATTCTTTATTTTCCCGACTAAACCTATCAAAAACAGAAGGCAAATGAATTATGTACGTCTTCCCTTTCTCCAGTATTATCAAGGGTCTTCTCTTCATCAGAGCATCGATGTTGATCTCATAAACTCCTTCAATCGGAGACCTGACAGTCTCTACTTGGAATTTCTTCTTAATCCCTTTCTTCAACTCTTTCTCAAGACTCGTTTTCTTTTCTTGCAATTCTAATTCTATCTCTTCCATTAATTTAGCTACTTCAGGCGTTTTCATGTACATGAAGAAAACAGAACCACACTCACAACCATTCAAAAGAGAACTATCATTATCTTCATACAGTTTTCCACACCTGATGCATTTGTGAGACATAACAATCTCGATAAATATTGTGATGAGAGACTTAAAAAGTATTTTTATTGAATCTAAATGAAACTCGCAATTATAGTAATTACGTATCTTAAAGCAGTCCCAATCACACCAACTAACACCCCTCCAAGGATTGTGTTAACGACAAAGTCTACTATGAAAACACTATAGTTGAAGATTAGAAATCCTGCCACAACACCACCGATGACAGTGGAGATCAAACTAGTCAATGGTTTATTCCTGAACAATATCGCACCAATTATAAACGCTACTATAGCGAACACAACAACTTTATCTATGTTCCATAGGAATTCAGGTAAGGGTATGAATTGGATTATTATGAATGTTATCAAACTAGTCAAGAACCCATTTGTGAAATTCAAAACAAAATGAGATTTCATACTATCATTTTACTTTTTTTAAATTTTAAACTATAATCTCGGGAAAGTATATCCATAACAAGAATAAAACTCCCAAGATAATAAGAATCCCTACTACAAGAACAATTTTTTTAATGATACCAAGTAGGAATATCACAAGCCCTATTGCTATTAAAATTATACTAAGGGATCCGACGAACGCTATCAGAATTAACAACAAACCAAGTAAAATCAATAATTTCCTCTTTTCCACAATCAATTTTTCTCTTTGAAGAATAAATTACTTCTTTTTCTTCTCTTCGTAAGGACCAATCCAAACTATAAGACACGATACTAAATAGAAGAATATTGGGGCGGTTAAGTATTCATAGTCACATAATTTTTGTCCAGGAACACAAGGGCATGTCACACAAATAAAACACTTTCCTATAAAATCTTCAGCTAAGAGACTCACTGATAGGAAGTAGAACAAGACCACCAGAACGATAGTGAGTATAATCCTCTTCAAATCCGGTTTTAAAAATTCTTTCCAATCCATATTATAAATTTCATCCCTGTGAATAAAAATCTTATTCAATCACTTCGGGCACGTATTCTTCGGGAACTCTTTCCTTCAACATAGTTTTTCTACATTTATTACATGTAAACTTCCAAATTATGTCGATGCCGTTTCTTTTTATAAGTCCTAAAAGCCTCTCTTCTGTATAATCCTCCCATTTTTTACAAACAACACAACGAATTTTACTCTTGTTTATATCCAATCCCATGTCCTTAAGTTTTAATCTATTAAGGTCATCATAAAACCTGTACAATTTTATCTTCTCTTCCTTAATGCGTTCTTCCTCCTCTCTCATTTGTTCCTCTTCATCTCTAGCTTCTTCCTCTTCCATAGATACCTCAATTTCTTTTGGTTCTTCCTTATTTTTCATAATATCCTCTCTCGGTTTAAATTTTGGTTCAGGTTTCTTCTTTTCCCTCTTTTTCATTCCCTGCATCTTTCTCCATAAGATACCCCTCAACTGAACCATTCAATCATCTAAATATTTTATAGTTTCAATTAAAAATATCGTTTTCGTTGTTAATTAAACTTCAGCCATAACAGAGAAAGAGTCAGGGTTCTTCTTTATCTTCTTTATTACCTTAGCAGGTCCTATCAAGGTCATCCCAGTCTTTAAATCTGTTTTAGTGGGACCGCGGCCTGCCCAGTTCCAGAACCTTTCCTTACCCTCGCTTATCTTCTCGAATAAAAACTTCAAACCCTTAACTTCTTTTTTAAGACTACATACTTCTATCCCAGGAAAACCATCATCCACCCTCCTCATAGTCTCTCTTATCAATTCCATCTCTTCTTCTGGTTTCATAACCCCGTCCAAAATAAGGATGGACCCACTTTTAACCCTATTCAAGATGTAATTGATTTTTTTCTTCTGGGGTTTCCCATTCAATTTCATCGATGAAATAAAGTCCATCTTCAGTTTCATTTGGCTTTCCTCGCATGTTTTATTATAGCTTCGTAGAGTTGATCCATATTAGTTCCCTTCAACGCTGAGATATCCACGATAGGATATTGTGGAAAGGCTTCTCTTATTTCATCTGGTTTAGCCTTCTTCAGATCCATCTTATTAGCAACGAGTATTACTGGTATCTTTCTTGCCTCCAAATTACCCAACAGAGTCACGTTGACTTGAGTAAGAGGATCTTTTGTTGCATCCATAACTGCTAAAACTGTATCGACATTATTCAACCATTTTATAGCTTCGACTATTCCTTGTGTAGCTTCTCTTGCCCTATCCTTTGCTTTCTTCCTTGTTACCCCATATTTCAAAAATTTCCTGTAATCGACTTTTGTTGCTAAACCAGGCATGTCGAGAATATTTATCGAAACCTTCTTTCCGTTCGATTCTATGACGACTTTTTCTTTTTTCTGTATAGCCCTCGTTTCATGAGGAACATTAGATACCTTGCCTATTTCCTCTCCTGTCCAATCCTTGGCTATTTTATTGGCAATAGTAGTTTTCCCAACGTTAGTACAACCATAAATACCGAGACGAACGTCTTGTCTAGTTCTAAAGAAATTTATTATCCAATTAAAAAATCTTCCAAAGACCATTCATCCCCACTTACATATTAAATTGGGATTGGAAATATTTAATTATTCACAGGCTAAGGGATAAATTTAAATATTTTTAAACTTGTATTCCAATAATTTTTAAATAACTTTCATATATTTCTAAGGTGTAAGTGTGATATGGCCTAAAGACAGGTTGACAAGATTCGAAGTTGCTAGAATAATAAGTGCTAGAGCTTTACAGATTGCCTTGGGTGCTCCGATACTAATTGACTATAAAGAGGAGCCCGACCCGATTAAGGTCGCAGAAGAGGAGTTTAAAGCGTGTAAGATACCGATGACAATAAGGAGAACTATACCAGGTGGGGAAGTTATTGTTGTTGATATAAAGGCTGGGATAAAGAATTGGCTTGAAGATCATAATGGGAAGATTTAAGTCTTTTCAATCCATTCTAACAAAGGTTTGAAAAAATCTGTATGAACTAATAAATATTCATTAACTTCATATTTAGGTAATTTGCTTGTATCCGTTCTTTTTGTTCTGAGTACTTTCGATATATCACTTTGTAAAAATTCTATTGCTTGACCATTTAATCCCCAGAAATCATAACTTTCACAATTTCTTTCTTCAACTAAGAAATGCATTGCTGCATTTGCATCCTTACACATGACCATATCAACTACCGGAGATGGAACATCATAAAATCTTCTATAATCTCCCCATTTCTTTCTTTTGAATAATGGTGCTGTTAAATGTAATCTTCGTTTCCAATCGTCACAGTCACAAGCAAATGACATATATCTAATAGCCTCTGATTTTATTTTTACAACAACAGATTTATGTGGAACACCGGAGACATTTACTATATGGGTTCGATCATTACTCATTGCTTTTACATTTACAGTTCCCTTAAACATATTTGATTCCTGGCGATAACAATAACGATCATTAATTATAGGTTCCTTTGAATCCTTTTCAACTTTATAATATTTTTCTATTTCTCTTGAAATTTTTGGAGGAAAATAATCACGAATTAAACCTTTATGAGATAAATATATCAAAAGACCATATAGAGTATCTACAGCACCCACAGCATTATACAAATAATCTGGAGTTTCAGTATCAAATGTTCTTGGCCATATTAGTGATGTATCAATTCCTTTCCTTCCAGGAGATGCATATGATACTCTCATTTTTATCATTTTATCTAAAGAGAATAAAGAATTTAAATACCTTAAAAGTTTAATCAGTTATCTTGTTGCTTCCCCTGACTTAACTGCCTTTAGTAGTTTTTTAGCCTTTTTATCCCTCTCAAAATGTTCTCTTATCGGTTTTATTAATTTATCAATAGCTTCAGCTACTCCGCTCTTTAAGTCCAAAGGATGTATCTTACCTTCTCTGTAGAATTTCTCCAGGTCTTCATAATTATTGACTTCTAAGTCCCCGCCATATTTTTGAGATCTTTTTATTTCAAGCATTTTTAACTTCCTAAAAATCATATACTTTGCATATTCAAGGACAGGATTATTATCAACGACTTTTTCAGGGCAATAAGCATTATTTATTTTCTTTTTAATCTCTTCTCTTGTATCATGAACAAGTATACAAGTTTCAGGTCTACTCTTACTCATCTTCGAACTAATCTCAATATCTATTTGTTTATTAGAATCAAACCCTTCTGGTTGCTTTATCCCTTGCAATCCCATGAGCATATGGTGACTAACAACAACAGGCTTCCACCAACCTAATTTTGGACCAATTTCTCTAGCGAGCATATTCACTCGACGTTGATCTACACCAAGCTGACATATGTCAGCCTTTAAATGGAAAATATCTGCACATTGCATCATCGGATAGAATAACAGAGCGGTTTCCTTAAACTCAGTTTCTTTTCTTCCCATTATCGATAAACATCTTTTTGTTCTGTTAATTGTAGTATTCTTGGCAATAAGTATAACCTTTTTCCAATACTCAGGATCAGATACTGCATCACTCGCCCAAAGAAATTCGACTTTTTTTGTGGGGACACCTGAAGCCTTCCATACTTCTATGAAATATTCACCAACTTTTTTAATCTTTTCTAAATCTCCTCCCATTTTGTTGTTTATCCAACCGAACCAATCTGCAATCCATAGTTTGAAATGGATTCCAGCTTTCAATAAGTCTTCTAAATTTATCGCTCTGTAAACACCAAAAGCTATGTGAGCTAAACCAGAAGGCTCAAAACCATCATAAGCAACAGGATGTGTTTTACTTTCTAATAATTCTCTCAATTCTGGTTCAGTGATAATTTCCTCTCCAAGTTTTTTTATCAATTCAAGTCTTGTTTCTACATCCATTTTACTCAACCACGATATCACTAATTTTTGCTTTTGAACATTTTAAGATATCTTTTGGGTCGATTTCTATACCAAATAGATGATCACCTGAGCCAAAGTTCACTTTCTTTCTGTTGAAGACTCTTCTGTCTACAAACATCTGTAAATCTAGAAAAAGTGGGCAAACTGCTCCTATTTCCAATCCAGTTTCTTGTCTAATCTCATCAGGGCTTGCCATTCTCAACTCAGAACAATTAAACCTTTTTCTTACTTTACTGAAACTGACTCTATCATTACCAAGCAGAAAAACGGCATATGAATTGTTTTCTTGATCTTTTAGTATCAAGGTTTTACAAACCTCATTAGGATTAACTTTTTCTTTCGCAAATTTTATCACTTCTTCGACAGTCATCGCCTTATCCTTAAGTTCGAGTAGATTAAATTCAATCCCCTTTTCTTCGAGTTTTTTGATTATAGTCTGTAAAGACTCATTCATTCTTTTCACTGTACTTTAATAATTCATTAAATTCATTATTCAATTCTGTCATTCTTTTTATGAATTTATCTCTATCTTTATTCTTCACTATTTTTAACCACTCTTTCACATTTTTTTTGAATTCTTCTTCAACCTTCTCAATATCAGGCAAACTCATGTGAAGAGTTGAATAGAATTCTGGGTCAGAAGAAATCACATTCTCTATTAACTCTAACAACATCTTGAAGCTAGTCCCACTCACATTCTTTAATTCTTTGAATTTCGATTTCAACAGAGTATCACATGCCGTTAAACCTATAAAATGTGAGAATCCAAGAACCACTGACATCAATTCATCATGTTTTTTAGGTGATATTATAGTTACGTTAAACCCTCGTTTTGTCAACCATCCTTTAAACTCTTTAGCAAACTTTTTTTCTTTTGTAGTTATAGGAGTTAAGACAAAATTTTGACCCTTAGCCTCGACTTTAGGACCAAACATAGGATGTGTTCCAAGCACTATCCCGTTTTTAATGTACTTATGCATTATTTTAACTGGCAATTCCTTCACTGAAGTTATGTCAAGTACGGTTTGGTTTGATTTGATGTGAGGGCCAATTTCCTTTACTAAATCTTCAAAATTCTGAAATAGAACCGATATCATCACTATATCAACATCTTTGACACAGTCAACATTGTTCTCAGCGACTTCAACTTTTAATTCTTCAGCCAACTTGAGCAATTTTTCTTTCGATCTCCCTGAAACTTTTACTTCTGCACCTTCATTCAAAAAAAATCTACTGAACCATTTTCCCATCTTTCCTGCTCCACCTATTATCCCTATTTTCATCCGATTACCTCTACAAGCTTTTCTAAACCAGATTTGATCTCATCATCAGGTCGAGTTAAGGATATCCTGAAGCAATCTCTATAGTCACCAAATGATGTTCCTGGCGTAATAGCAACACCCTTTTCCAACAGATCAAAAACAAACTTTTCTGAATCTATTTCTTCACATCTCGGAAATACATAGAATGGTGCATCTGGTCGAGAAAATTTTAACTTGGACTTAGAGAGAATTTTACATGCTAACTCTGCTCTTTTCTGATAATCTTCTTTAATTTTTCTTGAAATCTCTTTTTTTAATTCTAATGCTTTAATAGCCGCTTCCTGTATGAACACGGGCACATTTGTTATCGTGATTTGGTTCAACTTTGTCATTTTGTTTTTAAGTTCTTCGTTTAAAATTGCATAACCCATTCTCCATCCTGTCATGGCAAAGGTTTTAGAGAAACTATTTACGAGTATATGGTTCTTATCAAAATCAAGAATGCACTTTGTCTTCAAAAAACTTATTTCCGAATATGTTTCATCAGAAAGAATTGTAACCCCTCTATTATTTGCAATTTCAACTATTTCTTCGAGAGTATTGTTATTGACAACTTTACTCGTGGGATTATTTGGGTTGTTAAGGATGATCAATTTTGTTTTCTCGTCGATTAAACTTTCTAATTTTCCAACATCAATTTTCCATTCAGAATCGATTTCAGTTTTCAAGAACTTCGCTCTTATACCTAATTTTTTTAAAATCAATTCATATGAAATCCAGTGAGGACTCGGAACAATTGCATTATCTCCCTTTTCTAGAGTTAAAAATATTATAGAAAAAATCGCCCATTTAGATCCTGGAGTGATTATTATATTATCTGCATTTACGCCATGAATTTCAGCCAAAGCATCTCTAAGATCTTTCTCTCCCATTGCTGATGAATACTTAGTCTTACCTTGTTTCATTGCCTTCAATGCCGCATCGATTATTCTTGGGTCGGTATCTTGATCAGGATCACCAATATGAAATTTGATAATTTTTTTCCCTTTTCTTTCTAGTTCTATTATTTTCTCATTTATCTCGTAAAGCATCTCATCAACTTGATTTGGGATAAGAACCCAATATCTTTACAAAAACAGAATTCTTTTTCAAATCTTTAATAGCTTCTTTTACTTTTTTATCTTTCAAATTTCCTTCAAAGTCTAAATAAAAGTTGTATTCCCAAGGTTTTAGTCTATTTGGTCTTGACTCAATTTTTGTAAGATTTATCTTCCTATCGCTGAAACCTTCTAATGTCCTGAAGAGTGAACTAGGAACATGTTTTACAGAAAAAATTACAGACGTTTTATCCTTGTCTGTTGGTTTTGCTACTTGCTTCGATATAATAAAGAATCTTGTATAATTGTATGCCTTATCTTCGATTCCCTCCAAAAGAATCTTCACCCCATATATCTTGGCAGTTCTAGCCCCAGCTATGGCAGCTGCGTTCTTTAATTTTTTCTCCTTTATTATCTTCACACTTCCAGCTGTATCGTAACTGGAAATAATTTCACACTTCAATTTCCTCAAAAAATCTGAACACTGAGCTAGAGCTTGAGGATGAGAATATACAGTTTTTATTTCATCTAATACTACACCATTATTTGAGATTAAACAATGTACTATCCTATAATTCAATTCTCCTACTACTTTCAAATCATATTTCAATAGAAAGTCATATGTCCGATTCACACTTCCTTCCAGGGAATTTTCGATGGGTACTATACCAAAATTAGCTTCTCCATTTTCAACTGCATCGAAAACATCAGACAACTCTTTACAAGGTTTGACTTTTATAGAGTTACCGAAATATGACATGGCTGCACTTTCACTGTAAGCACCTGGTTCTCCTTGGAAAGCAACTATTATATCTCCTTGAACTTCTCTACAACATGAAATCACTTGTTTGAAAATTTCCTCTACCGTTTCTTCATCTATTCCTTTACTCTTAGCAACTTTTTTAACACGTTTTAGAACTTCCTCTTCTCTTTTTCTATCTAAAATAGTGGTCTTTTGTTCTTTCTTTAATTTTCCTATTTCTAATGCCAACCTTTCTCTTTCAGAGATAAGTTCGACTATTTTATCATCGATTTTATCGATTTTTTTCCTGAGTTTATCCAACTTCATTTTATCACCCTCGGTAACAATTGTGCTCTTAAGAGAAAATCACAAAGCGTTATCGCGACCATTGATTCAACAACCGGTACAGCTCTTGGGACTATGCATGGGTCGTGTCTACCTGAGATTTTCAATTCAGTATTCTTCATTTTCTTCATGTTAACTGTTTGTTGTGTTTTACTTATAGAAGGAGTTGGTTTCACAGCGACTCTTAAAACTATAGGCATTCCATTGCTTATTCCACCTAGAATTCCACCCGCATTGTTAGTCTTTGTCACGACTTTTCCACCTTTGACAATGAATGCATCATTATTCTCTGAACTCTTCTTTCTGGCAGCATCGAAACCTGATCCAAATTCAACTCCCTTAACTGCAGGAATTGCAAATAGTGCTTTTGACAAATCACCCTCCAAAGTATCGAAAATAGGCTCTCCTATGCCGACTGGTACATTTATCGCTATAGCCTCGATGACACCACCTAAACTATCTCCTTCCTTCCTGATTTTTTCGATCCCATCGATCATTCTATTAGCAGCATCTAGATCAGCACATCTTACTAAGTTCTTCTCAGAGTTACTTTCAATTTCCTTTACGCTCATTTCTTTTGCTTTTATTCCACCAATTTCTACTGTGTGTGCCAAAATTTTGATTTTCAAGAGAGATAATAATTTCTTTGCTATGGCTCCAGCCATGACAAATCCAGCAGTTATTCTACCGGAAAATTGACCTCCCCCTCTGTAATCGTGAAACCCTCCATACTTCATGAAAGCTGTAAAATCAGCATGACCCGGTCTTGCCATGTCTTTCATTTTTTCGTATAAACTAGAATCGACATCTTTATTTCGAACTATAAGACAGATAGGTGTACCTGTAGTATGACCATTAAAAATACCCGATAGAATTTCAACCTTGTCTTCTTCTTTTCTAGTTGTGGATATTTTACTTTGTCCAGGTCTTCTTCTGTCTAATTCTTTTTGAATATCAGCTTCACTTATTTTCAATCCAGCTATTCCACAGTCTATTATTGAACCTATGCATTCTCCATGACTTTCTCCAAAGATACTTACCTTGAATTGTTTTCCTATGGTATTACTCATTCATTTTCACCTTTGCATTAATTTTTTTCATTACATCCCAAAAATCTGGGAACGATTTTGATACGCATTCTGTATCCTTTATTACTGTTTCTCCTTCTGCTACAAGGCCCAATATAGCGAATGCCATCGCAATTCTATGGTCATTCTTTGGGTCGATCATTGCTCCTTTAGGTATCGAACTCTCTATTGATATATTTTCATTTCTTTCAATAATTTTAACTCCCATGTCAATTAAACCTTCTTTCATCGCTTTAACTCTGTCCGATTCTTTTATCTTTAATCTTTTAATTCCTGAAATTATACTTTTGTTTTTCGCCGTTGTTGTAAGAACACATAATATCGGAAATAAGTCAGGATGACCTGAGACATCAACTTCAATTGAAGATAATTCAGATTTTTTTACAACGATCAAATCATTTTCAGTTTTAATTATTGCACTCATTTCTTCCAATATTCTCATTATCTCTCTGTCAGCTTGTAGACTTTTCGTGTTTAAACCTTCGACTTTAACTTCTCCTGCCATGGCTCCAGCTGTCAATAGAAATGCTGCAGAAGACCAATCACCTTCAACTTTTATTGAAATCGGTTTGTAATCTTGGTTTTTGACATGAAATAGTCGCAAGTCTTCTGAAACTTCGACTTCAATCCCAAATTTTTTCTGAGTTTCTATCGTCATCAAAACATAAGATTTTGATTCTAATTCTGTGGTTAGTTTAATCGTCACATCTTGTTTTGCGAGAGGAGCGACAAGTAACAAACCAGAAATGAACTGAGAACTTATGTTACCTGGAATTTCTACTACTCCATCATTCAATTCTCCGTTTACTAAAACCGGAGGGAACTGACCATTACAAGAACAATTGATACCTAATTGTTTTAGACCTTCGATTAAAGGTTTAATCGGTCTTTGAGACAATGAAGGTCCGCCAGTCAGTTTACACTTTCCATTAACCAGGGAACAAATAGCCGTCATCAATCTCATTGTAGTTCCTGATTCTCCACAGAACAAATCTTCTTTCGGTTCTCTTAAAGAGCCTCCTTCCACCTCGATTGAATCCTCATTCATTTTAATTTCTATTCCTAATTTTCTTAGAACACTTATCGTCGCTTCAGTATCATCTGAAATCAGAGGTGAAATTATTCTACTCTTACCTTTAGCTAAAGCTGCGCATATCAGAGCTCTATGAGTGTAGCTCTTCGAGGGCGGAGCTATTATTTTACCCTCAATCTCGCTTTTTTTGATAATCGCTTCCATTTCTATACACTACTCCTTTTTCAAAAATTCCAATATTTTTTCTACGACTTGATTCACATTAAAGTTTGAGGTATCAATTTCATGATCAGCGGATTTTTTGTATAATGGTTCTCGGATTGATAATAATTCTTTAATTCTTTTCATTTTTTCCTGAGTATAGAGTAAAGGCCTGTTTTTACCATCTTTCAACACTCTCTCGAGTATAGCTTCTGGAGAAGCAGTCAAGAGTATTATCTTGGCGTTCTTTTTCAATCGGTCAATATTAATCTCGTTTAGTACAACACCACCACCGCAATCTATGACAACATCGTTTTCATCCGATATTTCTTTTACAACTTCGATTTCTATTTTTCTGAACCTTGATTCTCCATCTTGTTCAAAAATTTCAGGAATTGTTTTTCCATCCTTTTCAGCAATTAGATCATCAGTGCGAATGAATTTCTTATTTAGTTTTATTGCTAAGGCTTTTCCAACACTAGTTTTTCCAGTACCCATGAAACCTATTAATGCGATGTTATCCTTCATCTTTCTCACTTCCTAAAGCTTTCAATACTTCCTTTCTCATTGATTCGACTGGGGCATTCTTACCTGTCCATATCTTAAATGATTCAATCCCTTGATTGACAAGCATCTCAATACCATCTATAGTTTTTACCCCAACTTCTTTCGCTTCTTTTATTAATCTCGTTTCTAAAGGATTGTAAACTATGTCCATCAACAACATGTTATTATGCAAAAATTCTTTTGGGATTACGGTTTCGTTCACGTTAGGGCTCATTCCTACTGACGTAGAGTTTATGACTATATCTGCATCCTTAAGCTCAGCCTTAAGGTTTTCTGGTTTAAGTTGAAGTGATTTTACATTCACATCAATTTTTTCCTTGATACTTTTCGCAATTTCTGAAGCCTTTTCAACAGTCCTGTTAATTATGATCAATTCTTTCGGTTTCTCTTTCGCGATGGAGTAAGATATCGCTCTGCATGCGCCACCCGCTCCAATAATAACAACTTTTTTATCTTTAGGTTCCCCTTCGTTATCTTTTAAAGCTCTGACTGCGCCCATTCCATCCGTGTTTAAGCCTGTTAATTTTCCAATATTGTTTACTATAGTATTGACAGCTCCTATTTCTGAGGCCAAGTCATCGATATCATCCAAGAATTTCATAACAGCAACTTTATGTGGAATAGTAACGTTTACTCCCCTTATACCTAACCTTCTGATAACTTCTATTGCTTCTTGAAGCATCTCTTTCTTTACCTTAAGTGGAATGTATGTGAAATTCAAGCCTAACTCTCTGAATGCTACGTTATGCATAAGTGGAGACAGACTGTGTTCTACAGGATCTCCGATTATACAACAAATCTTTGTTCCACTCTCGAGTGAATTTGAAAGAATCATCTTTGTCGTTCTGATATCAAGTTGTCCTGGAGCCGATTCCTTTCCTGATTTTAGTGAGGCAAAGGTTAATTCAGAACCAAAAATTGAGGATAGAACCCTGGAGAGGATTCCTAACTTACCCATACAGAAAACAATTTTTTTTCCTATGAATTTTTGGTTTGCAGTAAGCATTGTTAGATTATCAGACAAAGTATTTGCTTTACATATGAACTTATACACATCAGCACCCAATCTCTTTTCTTCTTCCAAAATTTCTAGAACCTTTTCAACTGGAGGAGTTTTTTCAAAATCATGTGATGAAATAATCAATAGTGTTTTTAATTTCTTAATTTTTTTGATAAAATTTTTCAAAATTTCAATATCAGTTTCAAGTTCTATATCAACAAAATTAACATTTTTTGCACCTGCTAAAAGCAAATTTATTTGCTCCCCTTCCCTTTCTTTTGGGAAATGTCCACCAAAACCCTCTTTCCTTATCGTGAGAATCGTCGGTAATCCAACTCGTTTGACAAGTTTTGTTATTTTTTCAACTTTTTCTACGGTTAAATCCGGTAAAAAATCCAACCTTAACTCTAGTAAATCGGCTCCTTCTTTTTTTGCTTTCTTAGCACTCTCAACAATATCTTCGATTCCCCTATCCACTAGGGGTACGCACACTTGAGGTTTCATCTTTCTATCACTGTTTCTTCTTTTACGAGAGTGCCAAAATGTCTACCGCCCTCCTCGAAATGCCCTATAACTTTATCTCCTACTTTCAACTCTGTTACAGCCTTGCTACCTTCCTTTGTTATTAATCTGATGGTTTCCGCCAACTGAAGAATTACTTTCGCTACCCTTCCTTCTGATTCAGCTTCGATCAAAACGAGTGGTCTTATTTCTATCTTTGAACGTCCAATGTATGCTAGTTTACTGTTACCTTTTTTGTCGATTAACAAGACCTCGTCCCCAGCTTTAATTTCCTCTATGTATTTTGTCTTATTGTCTGGCGCAAGTGTGTACATAGAAACTGCACCTGCATTCACTCTGAAAGGTCGTGGTGCAGCCAAAGGATTTTTCTCGACTTCAGCTTGTACTAACAACATTCCCTGTGAAGAAACACCAACTATCATTCCTTCCCCCCTCTTCATTATGCTACAAGTATCCAAGCATGATCTCGCTCCTAGACCAAGTTGTTTTATGTTGGTTATCTTTGCCTCAAATAGCTCTATCTTTTTCTCTTTTGACATATCTTGTATCAAATCGAACGTTTTCTTGAATTCTTTCACATCGTCTGTTAATAGTAATAGACCATCTACTCCCAATTCAAGAGTTTCCAATGCAAGTTTTGCTTCTTCAGCGTTTTTGACCTCTGCTATGATTTTTCCCCTGACCTTTGCTATTAGATTTTCGAGTGGAATTATCTTCCAATCAGGAGTTGTAATAAAAACACGTTCTGATTTTTCAGCTAACTTAATCGCTTGTTCTTCGTCTTCCTTAGTCTTTACTTCGATTATTGGCTCTACTTTTTTCAACACTTTAACGTTCATTAGTTTTGCTTCCTTTTCAACCTCTTCATTTTCCGTTCTTACGAATAATTTTTCCATTCAATCACCCAAGTATTTTCATAGCTTTTTCAACAGTCCCACCATTTATCACTATTTCTCTGATCGCACTGACCATTTTTGTTGGATTTTTATGTTGGAACACATTCCTTCCAGATGCAACTCCTGCTCCACCGGCTTTTACAGAATTCTGAACCATTTGCAAGAATTCCTTTTCTGTCTCGGTTTTTGGTCCACCTGCCATAACGACTGGGACTGGGCAACCATTAACTACTTCCTTGAATGTTTCCATGCTCCCTGTATAATTCGTTTTTATTATGTCAGCTCCTAACTCAGCTCCGAGACGCGCAGCATGTTTGACAACTTCCACATCATACTGGTTTTTTATCTTTGCACCTCTTGGGTACATCATTGCCAACAAAGGCATTCCCCATTCGTTGCATATTTCTGCTATCTCTCCAAGAGCTTTCAATTGTTCTGCTTCAGTATCTGAACCAACGTTAATGTGGATTGAAACTGCATCTGCACCTAATTTAATCCCTTCTTCAACATCTGCTACTAGTACTTTATTGTTTGGATCTGGACCTAAACTTGTGGATCCTGACATATGCATTATTAGTCCTATATCCTTTCCATAACCTCTGTAACCCGCATTTATGATTCCTTTATGTAGCAAAACTGCTGTAGCGCCTCCTTCTGCAATTTGGTTTATAATTTTGCTCATGTCTTCTAATCCTTTTATCGGACCGACGGTCAAACCATGATCCATCGGGATTATAACAATTTTCTTCGTCTTTCTATCCATTATTCTGTCTATTCTGATTTTCTTACCTACTTCCATCGTTTTTCACCTCCAAATCGTTTGAATTATGAACATGAAATAACCTTACAGGATAAAACCCAATATTAGCCATAACATTCACCTCAGAACTGTAAAGTTTGAGTTATAACCAATGAGCTACAGCCTAGTAGCTATAGCTAAAGAAAAATCCAAAAAAGTAATTGGAAAGAGTTTTTATGGTCATAATGACACTTTATAAAATTTTTTTCAACACATAGACTTATAAAACTAACTATTTACAACTACTTAAATGAACGAAGTAGAACCTACCCTGTTAGAACAAATATACGCATATAATGAACACTGAATTTCATTGTTTGGTCAAAACACGTTCCTTTATAGACTTATAAATTATATCTAACGCCTTTTCGACATCTTCATTAAGAATGTCTCCCAAGACAGAAATTTCTAACTTGGGTATATCTAAATTCTCGGTCTTGGTCGATGGTACACAGACATCGTATACAATTTGTGTCATCCCTTTGTTAAAATATACAATACCCATTCCATAATTTCTCGATTTAATTATTTCTTCATATTCTCTATCAGCTCTCTCTACAATTTCAATAACTTCCTCACGAGAGCGCCCTTCTTTAACACGTTTTCTAATCACAAAATCGTTAATACTTTTTTCGAGTCCAGTGCCCTTTAGTATCCGTTCTCTGATGATTTTAGTACTAAATCCTATTTCATCAAGCTCTCTAACTATGTCGGGCAAAATCTCTTCCCAAATCTTTACCATTTCCTTTTGTTCAGGAGAAGAAATTAAGGGAACATATCTAATTAGCATCTCCCTGTCTTCAGAGAATTTTATTCTTCTTTTATATTTAAAATGAAGTTGAGGCCCATTCAATCTTGATGGAGTTCTATAAGGTTCCATCACAAAAAATGTGAACATGTCAGTTTCTCCGTAAATGAATCCCATATCATCTATTTGTGTGATTTTAACATCATACCTTTCCTCTAAAAAACCAAAGTCATTTTTTAATCTTTCCTTTAACCATTCAGGAATACGAGGTACTCTTCCAGGTCCTGGTACATCTCTAACTTCATAAGACTCAATCATTGATGGAGTAAGTTTGTATTCTTGAACTCTTTTTCGAAATTCGTCTATTGGTAGATTTCCATGTTTTCTCATAAATTCTTCGTCCCGTGTGGCATAAAATAATCTGAGATGAAGTAATTCTTGGTTAATATCTCCATCATATTCGGCTAAGTTAGTCAACTGATTATAATTTTTTAACATTCTTTGAAATTCATCGTCTCTTAAAGTTTGTATTACTCCTTTCATAGCTCAACACCTTTTCCATCAATTCTTTGACAAATTTCAATAAGTTCTATTTCACGCAGTGCATTATCAATTATTTCTTCTAATTCTTTATCAAATTTAGAGAAAGCATCATTGACTTCAGAGTCGTCAATTGTTTCGACGTTTGGATTCAATTCTGCTAAATATGAAATAAATGGAGAATCTTCTTTTGCATGTTCACCACCACAAATGACCAATGACCTAGCATTCGGTTCTATCAAGTATAAATTCAAAATTTCTTGCCCCCAGTAGGGTACTCTCATATCGCTTAAATAGTGTTTTTTTGTTTCATTTAGTATATTCTGAACAAAAAATAAAGTTGCATCTACTTCTTTTTCGGTGATATTTTCAGATTTTTTATAATTAAATAAATGTTTTGTTTTTGCAAAATATTCTTCGATGAACTCTTTATAAGTCATCTTTTCAAATTCATCTTTGCAATTACCTATATTCTTCAGGCATATCTTAAGGTACTCTAAATTGTCTATATCCTTTTGATACTTACGATTTTTCTTTACCCCATTAACACACATTGGATCAGAAAACCGGTCTAAGTAAATTATCTTTGCTCCAACATCCTTTATCGCACTCATGATTTCAGGGTGTGAATATTCATAATCTTTTTCATTCGCGCCATCTTCAAAAATAGCTTCGATAAAAACATATTGTGGTTTAAAATTGTGAATAGTTTTTACCTCATAATCTACAATTTTTTTTGCAGCTTCTACAGCATATGGCCTATGCCCACATCCCTTGATTATGCTCTCGGGGTGGTTTTCGCCTATTATTTTTAATTTAGAGTCTAATAACATGTTTAACTACTGTTAAGTGGTGTTATATAAAGATTTCTATTATTTTGTATATATCCGTATATTAGCTAAGCAAAATAGAAAATAATTTATCGAAATAATAAAAATTTGTAATCTAACTATATTATGACAAGTCATGGGTCTTAGAATAGGAAAATTTGTAGTTCCAGATAAGGTTTTTAAAGAACTGAGAGGAATTTCTGAAGAAGGAATGAAGCAACGAAAGAATCTTTTTGAGTTCTTTGTTGGAGAAATTGCGAGAAGGTTTCCGAGATTGAAAGATCCAAAAAATAAAGAATTTTTGTTTAGGCTTGCTGATTTATTATGGAAAACTTTACCAAAAACCACAGACCCACACATAAAAGATATACTGAAAAAAAGGAAAGTAACTGAAAAAACGATAAAAAAAACATTTCAACATGCACTTGGGCATCTGAATAGAGAAGAACAAGAAAGAATCCTAAAACTCATGGCAGTAGAGATCTAGATTTTGCAAAGTTTATGATTATTTCAGTCATGTAACATCCATATACATTAGAATAGGTACATGATTCCAGATCAGAACCATAAGGACATTTCGTTTTACTATTTTCCACTTGGCATGGCCTTTTATGATACTTACCCTGAGTTAAAATTAACCTATCATCACGAGATAGGGCGTTTCCCCGCTTTTGTTCAGATGAAATTTTTTTAAGATATTCACCATAAAATATAACTACATCTTCATCTGATAATCTTTCTGTATCGAAAAGTTCTTTCATGGATTCAAGTTATAGAGTTAAACTTTTAAACCTTTATTCAGTAGAAAATTCACTACTTCTCTTAACTTATCGTCCCTGATTTTAACATTTTTGCCTTTTCTTCTAAGATCTTAATTATTTTTTTCTTGTCTCCAAGATTTTTTTCGATCTCCTTAATGAAAGCACTACCTACGATAATACCATCTGCACCAGCATTGATGAGAGTTTTAACATGTTCTGGTTTTGAAATACCAAACCCAACGCATAATGGTATTTTGTTCTCAGTATGAGGTTTGAATTTCTGTACAGTTTCAATCGTTAATTCCTGAACATTTTCCCTAGCACCAGTGACACCGAACAACGCAACAAGATAAAGGAAACCTGAAGTTTTCTCAACAATCTGATTAAGTCTTGGAACAGACGTACTAGGAGCAGCCAAAAAGATTGTGTCGATTTTGTTCTTATCACACGCATTCTTAAAATTCACACACTCTTCAATAGAAAGATCTGCAGCGAGTATTCCATCTACACCAGCTTTGCTAGCTTTACTCACAAAATTCTCCAAACCTGGTTTAAATAACAAGTTATAATATGTCAAGAAAACGATGGGAACGTCATAATCATTTCTTACATCCTTAACTATCTCAAAAACTTTGTCAGGATTAGTACCAGCTTTTAAAGCCCTTTCACTCGCAGCTTGTATGGTAGGACCATCAGCTATGGGATCAGAAAAAGGAACTCCCAATTCTATTATGTCTGTTCCTCCATCTATCAAAGCCTTGATGAAATCTTTTGTCATCTCTGGTCTCGGGTCACCAGCTGTAATGAATGAAATTAACGCTCCTTCTCCACGATCTTTTAATTCTTCAAACTTTTTCTCAATCCTGTTCATATTTTCTCCCCTTCTTTTCAAGGTATTCTATGACAACATCAACATCCTTATCTCCTCTTCCTGATAAACAAACTACGATTATATCATCCTTATCCATATTCTTCGCAATCTTTGTAGCATATGCAACTGCATGAGCTGATTCTAATGCGGGTATCATTCCTTCTGTCTGAGATAATAACAAGAATGCATCAATTGCTTCATCATCTGTTATAGCATAATATTCGGCTCTTTTAATTTCCTTCAAGTTCGAGTGTTCAGGTCCAACTCCAGAATAGTCCAAGCCAGCCGCGATGCTATGAGTGATTTTAATCTGTCCGAAAAAGTCTTGGAGGATATAAGATAAAGAACCATGTAAAACACCTTCAGATCCCGCGATGATAGAAGCCGCATGTTTTCCTGATTCGATTCCACTACCAGCCGCTTCCACACCAAGGAGTTTAACCTCTTTATCATCCACAAATGGATAAAACATTCCAATTGCATTACTACCTCCGCCAACACACGCAACAAGAGCATCAGGCAATTTTCCTTCTTTATCTAGAATTTGTTCTTTTGTCTCCTTACCGATAACACTCTGAAAGTCTCTCACCATCATCGGATAAGGATGAGGTCCCACTACAGAACCAATCAAATAATGCGTATCCTGAACGTTCGTAACCCAGTCTCTTAACGCTTCATTTATAGCATCCTTTAAGGTTTTCGAGCCAGAGTGAACAGGAATAACTTTTGTACCGAGAAGTTTCATCCTTTGAACATTCATTCTTTGTCTCTCTATATCCACAGTTCCCATGTATACTTCTGTCTTTAATCCCAAAGCTGCTCCTGCAATAGCTGTAGCCACTCCGTGTTGTCCCGCTCCTGTCTCCGCTATTATCCGTGTTTTCCCCATTTTTTTAGACAGTAACCCTTGACCCATGGTGTTGTTTAATTTATGAGCACCGCCGTGCAGCAAATCCTCTCGCTTAAGATAAATTTTTGCTCCACCAATTTTCTCAGTCAAATTTTTGGCAAAATATAATGGCGTTGGTCTTCCACCGAATTCTTTGAGATAATACTCGAATTCTTTAATGAATTTCTCATCATTCTTATATCTTTCATAAGCTTCTCTCAATTCTATGATAGCGTTCATCAATGTTTCAGGTATGAATATTCCACCGAATTTCCCGAATTTCCCCTTTTCATCAGGCAATATACTTAACTTCCGCATCTTCTCACCTTTCGTATGAAATCTTTTATTTTTTTCGGATCCTTTTTTCCAGGGTAAGATTCAACGCCAGAGCTTACATCGACTGCATACGGTCTAACAATCTCAATAGCTTCTTCAATATTCCTTGGATTCAAACCTCCTGCTAATATCACAGGCTTTTCTACTTCTTTTACAACCTTTGAACAAGTTTCTAAATCGTTAAGAATCCCTGAACCACCTGGTATATTCGTTTTTGTGTCTAAGAGTATGAAGTCAACATTAGGTTCGATTTTTTTTGATAGTTTGACAGCATCAGAAGAAACATGTATTGTTTGAATGATCTTGCATTCAGAATTTAAATCAGATAAATCCAAGTTCGAATGGATTTGAATCACATCAGGTTGAACTTTCTTTTCAATTTCTTTAACCTCCTTAATGTTGTTAGGAATCGTGACAACAACAGTAGTAACAGATTCTGGTAAAATTGAGATTATTTTTTTAGCTTGTTCTTTTGTTATACTTCTAGGCGTATGTGGCACATCGACTACTATTCCTAAAAAATCCGTCCCATAATTACAAACAAGCAAAGCATCTCCTACATTTGTGATCCCACATATTTTTACTTTAACCATTACACCACCAAAAGTTCCTGAATTTTTTTAGATACGTTATTAGATTTAAGTATAGAACTTCCAACTAAAGCCGCAGAAGCGCCAGAGTCTTTTACCAAACGAATATCTTGTCTATTTTTGATTCCACTCTCACTAATAACAGGTCTATCTGGTTTCTTTTCAGCCAAAATTTTAACTGTATTGTTTATGTCCACTTCCATAGTTCCAAGGTCTCTATTGTTTATTCCTATTATATCGGCTTCTGTAGATTTAGCTTTTTTAAATTCTTCAAGAGAATGTATCTCGAGTAATACTTCTAAACCTTTCTCGTGAGCTAATGAAATCATTTCATCAATTCCCTCATTAGAATAATCTCTTTCGAATAAAGCTTCAATTAAGAGTATAGAGTCAGCTCCTATTTCACTCGCTGCAATAATTTGGTTTTTATCTATAACGAAATCTTTCATCAGAACTGGTAGATTTGTCGCCTGCTTAATTAACGAAATTTCTTCGATTTTTCCATGAAAGAAAACTGGTTCCACAACTACAGATATACCATCAGACCCACTCTTTGACATTTCAGAAACAAGTCCTTTAACATCTCCGTTAAAAATTTGTCCAGCACTTGGAGAATGATGCTTCACTTCAGTTATCAACGAGAATTGATTTGATTTAATTCTTTCAAGAAGAGAAACTTTCTTACTTTTAATTCCATTAACACTATAATAACCATTCTCTATCGTTTTTTCAACTTGTTGAGCTATCTTATCTAAAATATCCATCACATCGCACCCTTACTGTATTTAATCAAATCTTGAAGTTTCTGATAGGCACTTTCTGAATCGATTGATTTCTCAGCAAGTTTAATTCCTTCTTCGATAGACGAGGCTTTACCTGCAATGTAGATGGTTGCAGCAGCATTCATAAGGACAATATCTCTGTGTAGCCCTTTTTTCCCTTTTAAGATGTCCAATAAAATAGAAGTATTCTCTTCGATCGATGAAGTTTGTAATTCTTTGAGTGGAACTCTTTTGAAGCCAAAATCTTCTGGCTTAATTTCGTAAGTTTTTATTTCTCCGTTATTAAATTCTGAGATTTTTGTCTCTCCAGTCGTTGTTATTTCATCAAGTCCTGACCCATGTACTACCATCGCAGATTTTAGACCAAGATTTTTAAGAACGTTCACTAAAGTTTCGGTCAAATTAGGATCATAAACACCCATGATTTGGACTTGAGTATTAGCAGGATTTGTGAGTGGACCCAAAATGTTGAAAACGGTTTTCATCCCCATTTCTTTTCTAACTGGTAATGCATATTTCATAGCAGGGTGAAAAGTAGGTGCGAATAAGAAACCGATACCAATCTTTTCTATGAGTTTTTCAATTTCCTTTGGCTTTAAGTTGAGGTTTACACCTAACGATTCAAGTACATCAGCGGACCCACAACTACTCGACACAGACCTGTTACCGTGTTTAGCTACTGCTATTCCTGCACCAGCAACAACAAAGGCAGTCACAGTTGATATGTTGAAACTATTGGAAGCATCACCACCCGTTCCACAAGTATCGACGAGAAGATCGGCATTCGGATGTATCGTTTCAGCTTTCTCTCTCATAACTTTCGCAAAAGTTGTTATTTCTTCAACACTTTCTCCTTTCATTTTTAACGCAGTCAATAAACTTGCAATCTGAGCGTTCGTCATTTTTCCAGTCATAATTTCATTCATCACAAATTTCGCTTCTTCTTGAGACAGATCTTTCTTATCTGTCAATTTTCTAATTATGTCTCTAAACTCCATCGACACCACCTAAAAAATTTTTTATTATTTTCATTCCATCTCGAGTCATTATTGCTTCTGGATGGAATTGTACTCCAAATATTGGATAACTCTTATGTCGGATTGCCATTATTTCATTATCGTCTTTACTCACAGCGGTAACTTCTAAACAATCTGGTAAACTTTTTTTATCTCCCACCAAAGAATGATATCTTGTTGCTAGGAAAGGATTCGGAATTCCTTTAAAGATTCCTTTTCCGTTATGCTTTATCAGACTGTTCTTTCCGTGCATAGGTTTTTTGGCTCTTATTATTTTTCCACCGAGCGTGTGTATTATACCTTGATGTCCTAAGCAAACACCTAAAGTCGGTATTTTAGGACTCATCTCTCTTATTATTTCAGTAGAAATCCCAATATCCCTCAGATTCTCAGGTGTTCCAGGTCCAGGAGATATGATAATTTTATCTGGTTTAAGTGATTTAGCTTCTTTAAGCGTGATTTCATCATTCCTGTAGACTAAAGGTTTCACTTTCAAACTACCAACGTATTGAGAGAGGTTGTAAACGAATGAGTCGTAGTTGTCTATTATCAATACCTTCATCGCGACACCTCATGGTTCTTGATAGTCTGGATTAAAGCCATTACTTTGTTTTCTGTCTCATAGTATTCTCTCTCTGGAACAGAATCGTAAACTATTCCTGCACCTGCTTGAATAAAGGCTTTATTTTTGTCGGCAAATAATGTTCTGATAGTTATGGCGAAATCTGCATTCCCGTTAAAGGAAAAGTAGCCAACAGCACCGGCATAAGGTCCTCTTCTTTCAGGTTCTAACTCTTCTATTATTTCCATTGCTCTAATTTTTGGTGCTCCAGTAACAGTACCTGCCGGGAATATCGCTTTGAAAGCATCAAAACAATCACAATCTTTTCTGAGTTTACCTGTCACTCTTGAAACGATGTGTTGAACGTGACTAAACTTGTGAACTGTCATGAATTCAGGAACTTTAACCGATGAGAATTCAGCAACCTTTCCAACGTCATTCCTCGTTAGGTCAACTAACATCAGATGTTCTGCTCTTTCTTTTTTATCTTTCAATAATTCTTTTTCAAGAGCGATGTCTTCTCGTTTATTTTTCCCTCTAGGTCTTGTTCCAGCTATTGTCGCGTAAGTGTCAACAACACGCCCCTCAACCCTGACCAAATTTTCAGGACTAGTTCCTATTATTTGTCTGTCTCCAAACTTTATGTAATACATATAAGGCGATGGGTTTATTTTCCTCAAGAGCCCGTAGAAATTGATCAAACTTCCTTTAAATTTAAGTTGATACCGTCTCGAGAGAACAACTTGGAAAATATCTCCACTCTCTATGTATTGCTTTGAACGTGAAACTATGTTCTCATATTTCTCCTTTTTCATGTTAGGTTTCATAGTTCCAATCTTGAGAATCTCACCATCACAAAAATCTTGATTTAGAATGTTTAATACTATTTTTGCTCTATCTTCACCGCATGACAAATACCTTACTTCATTTTTTCTGTGGTCAAACACTATACAATCTTCGAATACTCCAAACTCGAAATCTGGGAAATGTAAATTATTCTTTGTACCGTTCGGGATTTTCTCTATGTTTCTAACGTAATCGTAAGAGAAATAACCTACTGCACCTCCCAAGAAACCTTCTTTATTGATGGAAACATGGGGAAGAACATCTCTTAACTGAAGTAAAGGATCAACAGAATCAAATTTATCACCATTGACGATTAAAGAATGTTTTTTAGCTTGAACGTGTTTGGACGGTTCAAACCCTATGAATGAGAATCGTGCTAGTTTTTCCTTTCCTTCTCTGGATTCCAAAAGAAATGCGTTGTTGAATTCTTTATTAAAACGAGTGTAAACTTCAAATGGAGATAATTTAGTAGTTAATTCCTTGTTGACTCTAATTTTTTTCTTTGTTATTGACTTATCTTCCAAGCCAAAAACATTCACCGGTCATTTTTTTGAAACACCTCGAAAATGGCAACACTTTCTAAATAATTGGATGCATAAGTATATAAATATTACACATAATAGATTATTAATGAACAAAAAAGTACATTATATTAGAGACATAGAAAGGATTTTCAGTAGATATCCAGCTAGAAAGAAACTCGTCCTTTGTCTATTGAGGAATGGTTTGAGGATTGGAGAGAATGGAAAAATACTCTGCGGAGATATAGAAATCTCTGATGTCAAGATCGCTCGTTATTTAGGGATTGATAGGAGAATAGTTAACAACACGATAAAATTCGTCTTGTCAAACTCATCATTAAAAAATCTGTTTACCAGAATAAAACCGATAGCTAGATTAGATGAGTTGGGAAGTGAACTCGGATTAGGTGTTGTTAAAGTTTATGTAAAAGATGCCAGTAAGTCTGGTGTGATACATAAAGTTACTGGAATAGTTGATGAATATAAAATCTCGATCAGACAATTGATTGCTGAAGATCCTGAATTGGGTTATGAGCCAGCATTGATTTTAGTTTTGGAAAAAGAATTACCTGAAGGACTTGTTTCAAAAATAAAGAAACTTGATTTTGTTACAAAGATAGAGATAATTTGACAAAACTAAAGGATTTAATACTTTTAATATTAGACTTAAAAATTTTTCTATCTAAAATAAAAGACATGGGAGAAGGAACAACTAGTGGTATTTCAATAGGTAAATCTGATTTAGAAAAAAAAATGGATCCTTTAACATTTAGGGTGAGAACTCTTTTACTTTTACAAAAGGATTTAAGAGAAGCTTATAGAACCAAGAAAGAAGAAATGATTTTAAATGCTGAAAAAGTTGTTAAAGCCTTACCAATAGAGTTGACAGACAGGGAATTAGATGGTGCTGTTAAAAGGCTTCATTTCGATATGTATAACACTTTTGGTGTTATATCTATAGATATATCATCTTTCCAAAGAGACATCAATGATATAAGAAGAGAGAGTTTGGATGAAACTTTATTAAGATTATTTGAAAATGAAGACATTACAGCATATGCATTTGCGCAAAACCTAGAGCTGTTGAAGGAATCATTAATTGTTTCTGGTTATCTTGAGAGAATGACATTGGAAGCTATAAATCACGAAAAAAAGATGCCACTTGGAAACTTCTGGAAACGCTTCTTTAATTACATAAGAAAAAAAGTTGAAATTGAACAGAAAAATTCATATTTAGTATGTTACAGACTTCTTCAAAGTGCAGAAAAGGAAGGAAAAGAAGTAACTGATATCAAAATAAATTTAAGGCCTTTGCTTGGTTACAATGTAGATAAGGGTATTACTGATGACTATTCAGAGTTTCGTAAGAGGTTAAATGAAACTTCAGAAGCATATTTAAAGCTTGGTATGGATTTAGCCTCAAGAAAATTAAGATACATGAAAATGATAGATAAACCCCCTATGGGAATAGTCTAAAACAAAATTATAAGTATCCTCCACTTATGTTAAAATAACCATTCCTGAAATTATGCCAAGTCATTCTCTCTACGAAAGCTTCATTTCCAGTCTTGTAGATGTTATGTATCTTCTCATGAATCTCAACAATCTTTCTCCAATAACCATACAAATCTGGATTGATAACGAACCTGTCGTTCAACCTAGTCCACCCACCTATCCAAGGATCGAAATAATGTGATTCTAGAGGTTCCCTAACTATGTAAGGATTGTATGGACTTTTGTTTGAATAACTAACATTATATCCATGTTCGGAAGAAACTTCCTCTTCTTCTTCATTTTGTTTGGTTTGAATAGAGATTTCTTCTGATTTAGTTTTATTGGTAATGATTGGCTTCTCTGAATTTTCAGTTACATTATCCAGGAAAGTCCATTTTCCATCTTTTATCAGAACTTCTCCATCAGCTTCTAGAGTGGGTTTTAGTATTATTCCATCAATATGCAAAGGAACGTCAACAGAGCCATCATAAGAAAGGTTGTTTCCCAATGCGATATGAACTGTTCCAAAAACTTTCTCATCTTCTAGTATGTTACCTATAATTCCCGCTTTAGGATTTGTTCCTATACCGATTTCCGCTATGTTTCTTGCCATTTTTCCGACTTCATCAACTTCTTTTTCAAGTCTTTCAGAACCTTCAATCTTTTCAGCGAACCCATTCTTGACCGACCATCTTATCCCTTCTCCATAAAAAGACATCTTATCTATGACAACAATTCCTTGAGAAGTTCCTTCTATCGGTGCAGTACCAACTTCTCCAGCAGGAAGGTTATGCCAACTTCCTGGATGATCAATGCTACCATCGTCTTTTACCCACCCCTTTCCTTCAACTGTTGCTGTAAAATCTGTTCCATTATCTGAAGTTATTCTGAGTATTTTAGCATCTTTAATTTTTTCGTACATTTTCTCAGTCAATTCTTTAACTCTTCGATAATTCGCAGTTAAACCTCCTTCTGAGAAAGAAAATTCAGTCACCGTTGGCATAGAAGCTATTCTGACTCCAGCTTCAGTTGCATCTCTTCTCGCTTTTGTATGTGATAATGATCTATACGTGACAAGGAACAAAGCATCGGGAGTCTTCATCAATTCCGCAATTTCTTTAGAAGGTTCCTGTCCGTTAACATTCAGGGGTTCCATTAATTTCAATTCACATTGAGTACCGACTTCTCTAGCAGCATTCATCAAAGCTTCAGATAATTCTTTAGGCATTTTTTTGTCGGTGATGATTAGTACTTTTTCTCCTGGTTTTACCTTCATGCATTGATTTACTGCTATTCTAGCTCCTATCATCAAATTTTTCATGAATCTGTTTTAGGAAGTAAAATAATTAAACGTTTAGAAAGGTATAAACCCTTTAAACATTATGAAATATCCCCACCAAATTACAGTAGCTAGGATAAAACCAAGAAGAATTAAGAATATAATTGTTTTAACATTCATTAGAACACTTATTCCCTTTGACATAATTAGAAATTTGAAATCACTACTTAAATCTTTTTAAAACCTATAACTACTAAACTTCCCGTATACAATAAATTAATACTCAGGATGTGAACGAGTGATTCGATTATCTTTTTTAGGTGGAACTCGTGAGGTAGGAAGATCAGCTACCTTAGTTGATACTGAAACAGATAAAATCCTTATAGATTATGGTATCAAGATAAGTGTTAAACCAACTCAGTATCCAAATAAGGTTAAAGTTAAATTGAATGGAATTTTGCTGTCACACGCTCATTTGGATCACAGTGGAGCTATACCAATATTATTCCATCAAGGTCAAAGATGTCCTATTTATGGAATGAATATAACACGTTCCTTTTCTCGTATGCTTCTTTTTGATTCCCACAAGATAGCAATATACGAAGGAGAGGGAGAAAGATATTCAAAAAGAGACATAAATACGACTACAAAACACTTTAAACCGATAAAATACCGTAAACCATTCAAGATAGGCAAAACCACTGTAACCCCATTTGATGCTGGTCATATACCAGGAAGTACGATTTATCTTCTTGAAACACAGAATAAGAGAATACTTTATACATGCGATTTTAACCTATCTGACACACGACTGATAAGAGGGGCTGATTTAGATATACCCCAAGTTGATGTTTTGATTACAGAATCTACCTATGCCCAGAGAGAACATCCTGATCGTCAAAAACAAGAAATGGGTATGATTGAGACTATAAAAGGAACTTTAGCCAACGAGGGTATCGCTTTACTTTCATGTTTTGCGATTGCACGAAGTCAGGAAGTTTTGTTAATACTCGATGAGTATGAGTTAAAAGAAAAAATATTCATGGATGGAATGGCAAAGAAGGCAACAAGAATAATAAATGAACATCCAGAATTACAAAGAGAATATAATCAAGTCAAGAGAGCTATGCAAAGACTAAAAGTGAAAACCATCACTAGTCCCTCGATCAGAAGAAAGGCTTTGAAGGAACCTTGTATTATTGTTACTACTTCTGGAATGTTGACAGGTGGTCCAATCGCACATTACATAGAAAAATTATGGGATAGGAAAGAGTGTTCTTTGATTTTGACTGGATTCCAAGTTCCAGGAACAGAAGGAGCCATCCTTTTAGAGACAGGACATTACATACACGAGGATTTAGATTTTCCTATCAAGATGAACGTCAGGAAGTTCGATTTCAGTTCTCATGCTTCTCGGTCAGAACTATTAAAGTTTGTTAAAAAAGTTAACCCTGAAAAGGTCTTCTGTGTTCATGGTGATAACACTAAAGGGTTTGCAAAAGAATTAAAGAAAGAAGGATTCGACGCTATAGCTCCAGAACTAGGTGAGAATTTTTCGATTGAATGATAGTTCAGGGTGTTGAATTAGTGGGTGGTTCTGGAAGAGTTATCTCTCCACCAAGGAACGTTAACAGAAGAGCCACTATCACTATGTATACAGCCATTACCTTTAGCGCAGCCATAGTATTTCCAAAAATGAATTTTAAGGTGAAAAAAAGTATTATGCCACCTATAGTTATGGCGAGAATGAAACCCATAGGATTTGTGTAAGACATCATTCTAAGAGATAGATATAATTCATACAGGAGTTGACTCATCGCAAATAAAATCTTAACCGAGCTGACGAAGATAAGAACAAGAATTTCCACGAGTATCTGTAGAGGGCTTTTCACTTGCATTTTCATAATATTTTTTTGTAGTTCTATAATAAGAAACTTTTAATAGTGAATTTGATTCCAAGTCTAAAAATATTACCACTTAATAATAGTAAACTTTATATATTAGTACTAATTAATAGTAACACATGCAAATGGAACCTAGAGAGATAATACAGACATGTTCAACACATTACAAAACTTGGAAAGATGAAGCTCTAAAAGCTGAGACCAAAGAAGAAATGAAGAAATTCTTAAATAAAGCCTTCTTCTGGTTAGAGCTTCAGAATAATCTCTTAATGCTATGGACAATCGAGAACACGATGGGTAATGACTCTAAAATAAAGGAAAAAATAGAAAAAGCACAGCTAAACGTCAATAAGAAAATAGCTGATTATGCTTCTCAAGTTTTGAAAGATTTAAAGGAAGCTTAATTCTCATCCCCCTTCCCTTTTTCTTTTTTAGAACATAACAAATAAACCATCTCATTACAAAATATTTTTATGATTGAGATAGATGGATCAATAGGAGGAGGTCAATTACTCAGAACAGCCATCGGACTTTCTACTCTTACTACAAAACCAGTTAGAATCACTAACATAAGAAAAGGAAAAAAGGATAGTAGACATGGTTTGCGTCCTCAACATCTCACCGCAGTTAAAGTCATAGGAGAATTTTGTCAAGCTGAGATTAAAGGTTTAGAAGAAAACTCATTAGAAGTTGAATTTACTCCTAAGAGATTGAACGTAACAGACAAAAGAATAGACATCGGCACAGCAGGCAACATCGGTCTCTTACTTCAAGCTTTAAACCCACTTTTAATCTTCGGTAAAAGGTCGGTCATTCTCGAAATGTCAGGGGGAACAGAAACTAAATGGGCTCCAACGATTCAATACATAAAATACGTTACCTATCCTTTGATAAATAAAATGGGTTCAAACTTGACTTTGAATATACTTAGACACGGTTATTATCCAAAGGGTGGGGGTCTTGTAACAGTAGAATCACAACCAACAAAGAAAATGAGCCCGTTTGTCTGTTTAGATAGGGGTGAGATTCAAAGCATCCATATTCATTCATTCTGTGGGAGTTTACCACCTCATGTGGCTGAAAGACAGGGTCAATCTACCTTGAGGACGATTAAGTATCATTATCCTAAACTCAAAATATCAATGAGTTATGAATCCGTAAAATCACCTAGTCCTGGAAGTAGTGTTACTTGTTATGCTATCTGTGAAAGCTCCATACTGGGTGGTAGTGCTTTAGGTGAAAGGGGAATAAGAGCAGAGAAAGTAGGCGAATTTGCTGCGGAAGACTTGTTGTGCTCGTTAAAGTCTGACGCAGTTTTAGATAAGTACATGGCAGATCAGATACTCGTTTATCTTGCCTTGGCAGAAGGAAAATCTAAAGTCAGAGTTGAAGGAATAACAGACCATTGTAGAACGAACATCCGTGTTATAGAAGAAATATTGCCAGTAATGTTCGATATCGATGAAGAAAAGAAGGAAATTACTGTAGAAGGAATAGGTTTCAAACTTTAGTCCTTTCTATGTCAAAGCCCATCTTCATTAAACCAATCTTTACGCCCAATGGAAGATCCTTCTTCATCTTAATCTTTTTTAATTCCTTCTCTCTTCTAAGCCTCTCAATAGTCTTTAATTGATATTTCTTCCTTCTCGTCAGCATAAATTCACCCCCCCCGACAAAAAAAAGAAACCAGATTTAATCAAAATTTATGGTTTTACTAATATATAAGTTTTTAAATATTTATGCTCGTAGACACTGAAATATTAAAACTTTTAGGGTTTCATAAACATTCTATATATATTTTCGTTTCCAAACTGTAATTATGGCTATTCTCAAGAGCATAAGTGAAGGTTTAAAATTCTCTATTTCTATCAAAAGAATTGCGTCATATCTTATCTTGAACTTAGTCCTTTTTTACATGTTGATAGACTTTTTTGGTAAAATGTTCAGATATGCAATGGGTCTGATTGGTATCGATTCAGTCATACTTTCTTTATTCACCTACATCCCAATCTTCATAATCTTAGCTTTGATTGGAATATGGATAAATGGAGCAATAATAGATCAAGCGAAATACTATAGGAAGAAAAGACTTTTGATAAAAAGTTTTAAGTACTCTACATCAAGATTCTTGACGATGTTCTGTGCGTTGGTCATTTATGTAATCATAAATGCAATATTTTCCTCGACACGTTACATCGGTTATCTGCTATCTATCGTTATCAACCTCATCTTCTTTTACCTCTACCAAGCTATTATAGTCGATAAGAAAGGGTGTATAAATTCCTTCAAACAGAGTTGGAGAGTCTTTAAGAATTATCCTTTAGAAACTTTCGTAACCTGGCTTTTGGTTGTTATAATAGGTTTCATAATCATCGGAATTTTTGCTCTACCAATTATATTCTATTTATTATGGGACTTAGCCAGTGCATTTCAGACAATGGCACTAGTAAATGTCAACGAAACCATGTATGAAACAATTTTTAGGTCAGAGATAATACCAATAATTGCAAATTCTATTAGTTCAGTGTATTTCCTTCCATACTTATTTATCTTCTGTATTGGCTTAGCGATCCAAAAAGTTTTCTCACTCGGAGCTAAGACGAGACTTTATATTAACCTCAAGAAAAGGGAATTCTAAGAAAAGAAATTACAACAACTCCAAATAGAATCCCTAAAACATCCGCTACAATATCCTTTGCTTCAACGTCTTCTTTATCGATCTTGTAATCATAAATTTCCTTAAAAACACTAAATAACGACGCTATTATTACTCCAAAAATAAGATCAAAAAAATAACCTATAAAGACTGTTATAAAAGTTGTCGCAAAAAAATGTTCAATTTTATCTATCATTATTCTAATTTTCTTTCTTTCAAATAAAAGATTTAACTGAGAAAATAAAAGATTAGTTTTAGGTAAGCATGAAAAAAGACCTCTTAACTTTAGAAGATATAAAGAAGAGTGAAATCTTCAAAGTCTTGGATTTAGCTACGAAACTGAAGAAAAACCCCATCGGAAACCAATTGAATGGAAAAGTATTCTGTTTGTTTTTCGAAAAACCATCTACTAGAACTAGAATTTCTTTCGCTAGTGGGATTCAACAATTGAATGGAAAAGTGGTTTTCTTAGATAAAACTGTAAGCCAACTGTCACGTGGTGAAACGATAGAAGATACAGTTAAAGTGTTGGAAAGATACGTAGATGCTATAATAGCGAGAGTCTTTTCCCATGAAACTCTGGAGATTATGTCAAAAACTGTTGACATTCCTGTTGTCAATGCCTTATCTGACCTCACCCATCCATGTCAAATCCTTTCAGATCTTTTGACTATAAAAGAAAGGTTTGGTGAACTTGAAGGTTTGAAGTTAGCCTATGTTGGAGATGGGAACAATGTCTGTAACTCTCTTTTGTTAGGTTGTTCTAAGGTTGGTATCGATATTTCAGTCGCGTGTCCAAAAGAATTTCAACCGAATACTAATATCATACATAGAGCGATATCTTACACTAAAATATCCAAGTCTGATATAGATATCACAGATGATCCTGTGAAAGCAGTGAAGAATGCGAACATAGTCTACAACGATACTTTTGTTAGTATGGGAGATGATAAAGAAAGAGAAAAGAGACTGAAAATTTTCTTACCAAAATATCAAGTTAACAGAAAACTTCTGAATTTTGCAGATTCTGATGTGGTTTATATGCATTGTCTTCCTGCTCATCGAGGAGAAGAAGTCACCTATGATGTTATAGACGGATCAAGGTCAATCGTGATAGATCAAGCAGAAAACAGATTACATGCTCAGAAGGCTTTGTTAGTTGAAATAATGAAGAAAACATAGTTTTTTCTACTATTTACTCTCTTTTCTTCTTAGTCTTCTCAACCTTCTTGCTTTTGCCTTCATCGTTTTCTTTTTGTGTTTTCTCCCCATCAAATCTCCTATTATATTACTCCTATACCCACAATACTACTGATCGCCCTTTCTTCCTCATCTACAGTATAATACAAGATCGTCTGGACAGTGTAATTTCCTGGATCAGCTTCTTGTGGAAGTTTTGTAGTATAAACTGTTGTGTAGCTGAGCATCGGTGGTACAGGAATATTTAATTCCTTCACAAATTTATAGTAATTCTTCTCGTTCATGATGATTAAAACAATCTTTTGTGCAGTAATCCATTTGATTGAATCTGAATCGAAAGTTCCACTTCCAGTGATATCTTTACCTCTTTCAGCAGGACTAGGCAAATTTATGACGAGTGATATATCAGATCCTTCTTCAGCAACCTCTTCTACGAGAGTCAAAGTTAAGTTACTTGTAGTACCTTCAACAGAATAGAAAACAAGAATGTTCCAAGTATTTTCATCTTCTTCTGGCTCATAGTCGAATATCAATTCCATCGTTTCATCTTCTTCTACGAATGTTTCATTGTCTAATACCAATTCGTCGTTTACAGTTATGTTCAAAATACAGATTTCAGGATCAGGTGGTTGAACCCCGTTAATGACTTTGAATTGAATCGGGATTCCGACATTAGCTATCGGTTTTGTTGTCAACTCAGCTTCAAATTTAGCACCGTCAACAATTACTCTATCCATAGTTTTTATTCCTGTTGTGACTCCTGTTGGTTGAGATGTCTCAGATGTAGTTCCTTTGAATTTTTTATATGCTAAATAACCCGTGACTACCATGCTAACGATTAGTATCGATATTATGATTTTTAAAAAACCTTTCCTACCTCTAATTCTCTTAAACACACTTTTCAAGTAAAGTATCGATAATAGTGAAACTCCGAAGTATATAAGAAAAAAAGTCATCAATTCATCCCGTAAAAAAACTCCTACATATTTCGAAATAGATATCATAAAAAGGGCTATGATTACTATACTTATTGTTTTTATAGAATATTTTTTCACATTTTCTAATTTCTTTTTTTAGAATAAAAATCTTAAAATTTTTATTTATGAATTAGTTTATTGCATGTCATTAGAAGATAAATGTCCAGAATGTGGCAGTTCGAAGTTGATTAATGATTATGATGCTGGAGAGGTCTTCTGTTTAGATTGCGGTTTGGTAATACAAGATGTTATAATGGATAAAGGACCGGAATGGCGAGCGTTCACAGGAGAAGAGAAAGAGTCAAGAAGCAGGGTAGGCGTTCCTACATCTTACTCGGTTCACGATAAGGATCTGTCTACCTGGATAATGCACGTAGACCGAGACGCTTTAGGACGTAAACTTCCACTTTCCACAAGATTACAAATGTGGCGGTTGAAAAAGTGGCAATATAGGTCTCGCGCCCACTCATCGATACAACGAAATCTGATTCAAGCCATGGCCGAGCTTGATCGTCTTTTCGATAAAGTTTCTGTTCCCAAAGCACTAAAGGAGAAGGCTGCTGTAATATACCGTAAAGTTTTGGATAAAAATCTGGTCCAAGGAAGATCCATAGCTGCAATTGTAGCAGCCTCTTTGTACGCTGCTTGCAGAATCAATGGTACGCCAAGAAGGTTGGAAGAAATCGCTGAAGCAAGTCTCGTAAATAAAAAAAATGTTTCTCGGTGCTATAGGCTTCTACAAAGAGAACTTGATATTCGTATGCCAGTTCCTGATCCTCGTATTTATCTTCCAAAAATAGTTGAAATGCTTAATGCTCCTGGTAAAATTCAAACAGTCGCTGAAAAATTTTTAGGGGCTGCAAAAAAGTATCGTATTTCAGCAGGAAAGAGCCCACAGGGAATAGCAGCTGCAGCACTTTATTTGGCATGTGTTTCAACAGGTGAAAGAAAAACTCAAGATGAAGTAGCAGAGGCTGCTGGAGTAACAGCAGTTACTGTAAGAAATAGATATAAGGAATTGCTAGAGAATCCTCATATTTATCTTTTAAGGATAGTTTATTCTTTAAGGATAATCAATCGACTTAATATTCCTAATGACACACATGATATTGCTGACGAAATTTTAAGTGGAGAAAAGAATAAAGTTTTAAAGGAATGGAGTCCGAATGAAAAAACTGCAGCAGTATTTAATTATGTATGTAAGAAAACTGGTGTTAGAGTAACCACAAAAGAGATAGCAAAATATTCTCAAATGGCAGAAGATATTTTGATTAATAGATGTAAACAGTTGGAAAAATATAAACTGTTGGAAAAAGACTTGTATCTTCCTGTGTTAACCCATTAACTCAATCTTTAAGATACCATCCTTAAAATCTTTGTCAGAAATTTGAGAATTAGGTCTAATTGGAATCAATTTAAAATATGCCTTATCTCCAGCAAAAGCCTTTATCTCCAAGGATTGTTGTAGTTTTCTAATCTCTATATCGTCTATGTTTTTGACGTCAGGGAGTTTAATGTTAATAGTTTCTCTGTTACCCACTCTCTTAACTTTTGTTTCAGGTTCTTCTGTAATCTTGGGTATTTCACGCTCTTTATATGATTTTTCTTCTTCAACCTCTCCAATACCTTCCGTAACTCCAAGTTTTCTTTTTATCTGTGGTTCTATTTTCTTGTATTCTCCTGATGTTTTAACGTGAATCTTAGGCTTCATTCCTGTTTCACTCCTTATCGTAATGCTGACTCCTCCGCCTCTAAACATGGGTTTAATGTCTATTTTAGGAAACTTGAAGAATTTTGGACCAAGCATCTCATCGATTCTCTCAAACTCTCTGTCTATATCTTCGAAGATATCATAATGTCTCCTGTACTTCTCTCTAGTATCCCATCCACAGTAGGGACAGAACTTCCAATCCTTCTTCAAATCTCTTCCACAATTTTTACATTTTTTTGAACCGAACATGCTTTCACTTGATTTTTATCTCTTTACCTTTTTTAAGTTTTTTGTTCATGAGAATTTAATTCATAAATATTATTCTGAAAATTTAACCCTTAATTAAGGACAAGCTTATAAGATTAATTTTTTGGTTTTAATTGTCTATCAAGAGAATCTGAAACATCTTTAATTGGAAATTTATAACCAGGTTTAAATTGATGATAATGCAATTCATAGAGTTTTTTATGTATCTCAATTTCTACTTCTGGTGTACGTGTAATTTTTGATATATCTTTACCATAACGTTGAATGCACGCATCACGTACCATAGCATCTATAGCACTATTAGTAAGACGATGTGTTTCTTCACGCCTAATATCAACATATGTCATAAATCTCAACATTTATTCAGAAAGTTAAAGATATAAATATAATAGTCCATCGAAAAAACTTAAATAAAACATCAAAGAATTCTTTTGTATTATGAATGAATATGAAGAAAAATTAAAAAAATTTTTACAAGACAATAATATTCAAGGACAATATCTCAGCTTTGAACAATCATGCCATTCTGTAGATGAAGCAGCGAGAGCAGCAAACGCCAAAAGAGAAGATTTTGTTAAAAATATTTGCATGATAGATTCACAAGGAAATATTATCATTGCAATCGTGAAAGGAGAAGATAGAGCAAGCACTTCAAGGGTAGCAAAGGCCCTGAACATCGAACGACCAAAACTTGCCACACCTGAAGAAATTTTGGAAAAAACAGGATATCCTTGCGGAGGCGTACCATCATTTGGATATCAAGCCAAATTCCTGATTGATCCAAGAGTAATGGAAAAAGAGATTGTTTATACTAGTGGCGGCTCTGAAAACTCACTCATAAAAATTTCTACGAAGGAATTACAAAAAGCAAACAATGGACAAATCGTAAGAGCTCGTAAATAGCATTTAAAAATAATTTATACCGCCTTGAGAAAATCATTAATATATGGCAGCACTCTTACCATTCTTTGTTATACTGATCGCAGGATTGATATTCTCAGAAATATTCAAAAGACTCCACTTACCCTATGTAACCGCATTAATCATAGCCGGGATATTGATAGGTCCATTTTTCTTAAACTTGATACAAGTTGACGAGACTGTCACTTTTATAGGTGCTATCGGTATTGTCTTCTTGATGTTCATAGCAGGCAGTGAAATAAAAATGGGATCTTTAAAAAAGATGGAGAAGGACATTGTTGTATTGACACTTCTGAATGGAGCTATACCATTTTTTACAGGATTCAGTATCGGTTGGCTTTTTGGTTATGATTTCTTCACATCATTAGTTTTAGGCACGGTTTTTGTTTCTTCATCCGTTGCGGTTATAGTTCCATCTTTAGAATCTAATAAATTAATCGACACAAAAATTGGAAAGACTATAATATCAGCTACAGTCTTTGAGGATATCGCCAGCTTGATCTTGTTGGCGTTCATACTACAAAGTTTTGCCCAAAAAACACCAATTCCCCTGCCAATTTACATACCCACATTAATACTGTTAATTGTATCACTAAAAATCTTCATACCTCAAATCGAAAAGATGTATTACTCTAGGAAAAAAGGAAAAGATTTGTTTGAAAGTGAATTAAGATTTGTATTCGTTGTTTTACTCGCCACAATACTGTTGTTCGAAACAATTGGGATGCACGCGATAATAGCTGGGTTCATAATAGGTATCATATTGGGAGGTTCTATCAGAGGTAAGATTGAAGAAAAAATCAGGACGGTTAGTTACGGTATTTTCATACCCACATTCTTCTTGATAATAGGAATGCAAACAAATCTTTCTGTATTCTTGTCAGAAAAAGCTGTTTTATTGACGTATTTCATAGTTTTTGGGTTGATAATATCAAAAATAGTCAGTGGTTGGGTTGGTGGTCGTTTGATTAAATTCTCTGGAAAAGAAAGTCTGTTGATAGGGTTTTCTACTATTCCTCAATTATCGACTACTTTAGCAGTTGCATTTGCTGCTTTAGAGTTAGGCCTTTTAAACCAAGAAATAATCACATCTTTAGTAGTTTTATCCATCGTCACGACTTTTGCTGCTCCTCTAGTGATTAAGTTGATTGTTTCTTCGAGAAGGTTTCAGATAAAGATGTGAAAAGGATCATTTCTTCTTAGCTTTCTTCTCACGTTTATATTTTTTCACAGGATTAGTCACGAGCATTGTGTTAGGAATTATAACTAAATCACCATCATCTTCTAATAAGGTCGTACTTCTCAAGCCAACCTTTTTAACCACACCTTCATGAGTTTTTACTTTGATCCTATCTCTTTTCCTGAATGGTCTATCAGCGAGAATTAGTAATCCTGAAACTAAGTTCTGTACGATATCTTTCGTTGCAAAACTAATCGCGATGCTGAAAGCACCTATACCAACGATGATATTGGTAAGTTCAACTCCAACCACTCCAAGCATTACAAAAAATCCGATTAACCAAGTCAAGTATTTTGACAAACTAACTATGGCATTTTCAATCTTCTCTGGAAAAGGAGTTTTATCGAATAACTTTCTCAATAGAAAGGAAATTATTTTTGCTGCTACAAAAGTTCCGATTACAGTTCCCAAAATTTTTACAATCGTTAAGAGATCAATCGATGCTAAATCTATCATTAATCAATAAATACCGATTTTTCCTTTAAAAAACTTTTCATAGATGTACTGTAAAATAAGTAATTATGAATAGACAAAAAACTGCCAAAGCATTAGTCAAATTTTTGAAAGAGAAATACGGAAAGGGTATTCGAAACTTACCTTCCGATAATAAAGGAGTTTTCAAGACTTTAATCGCGACGATTCTATCTCAGAGGACAAGGGATGAAAATACTCATAGTGCCGCTTCTGCTCTTTTTTCAAAGGTTGATTCACCCAAGAAAATACTGAAATTATCGAACAGAGAAATAGAAAGGCTTATAAGGCCATCAGGTATGTTTAGGCAAAAAGCTAAGAGAATAAAAGCTGTGTGTAAGATTCTTCTCAAAAAATATGGAGGGAATGTTCCTATAACAAGAGAGGAATTGATGGAATTACCTGGTGTGGGGTTCAAGACAGCTGACGTTGTTCTGATGTATGGACATGGTATTCCAAGCATAGCTGTAGATACACATACCAATAGAATACCAAAGAGAATCGGTATGGTCGATCAAAAGGCCAATGTTGAAGACGTAAAAGAATCATTAGAAAGTTTAATTCCTAGAAAAGATTGGTACATCGTCAATATGGGGTTTGTTCAGTTTGGAAGGGAGATTTGTCAACCTATAAGACCAAAATGTGAAATTTGTCCAATGTCCAAGTATTGTGATTATTATCTGAAAAAATATTAAATCTGATTTTTCTTGTCCGTTCCCCCTGCTAGCACATTTGTATGTTTGTTAATAGAATCATCCAAAGGAAATCTCCTCTCATTCTTTTTTATTACCTTCTTTAGCGCAGTTTCTAAATCAACACCACATTTATTCGCCAACAAACAAATAAACCATAGCATATCACCGAATGTATCCTCTACTTCTTTAAAATTACTTTTGATAATTTCGTTAATTTTTTCTTTATTAGTTTCCCATTTTATGATGTTCCTGAATTCACCAACCTCTTCAACTATGCCTAACAAAAGCTCTTTAGGATCATGGTATTGATCCCAATTTCTTTTACTTACAAATTCACCAATTTCTTCTTGTAAATTTTTCATTAAATCACCTTAAGATTCGATAACAGTTCCGTTATGTTTACCTTCAACCGCTCTTATAATTTCTTCTGGATCGTTACCATCGATAATGATTGTTTTTAGTTTCATTTTTTTGATGAGTCTAGTTGCTGGTAGATCTAAGAGACGATACTCACCTGGTGTCTGTGGATTTTGAACGATGATTTTTTCAAACTCTTCATGGGTCAACTTGGGTAGCTTCTTTGCGTTTGGATTTTTTTTTGGGTCTGCAGTATATACTCCATCAATGTTCGTAGCTTTTATTAACAAATCGGCATCGACTATCTCTGCAAAAGTAGCAGCATCAAACCCGCTCGATGTTCTAACATCGTACCCACCACCAACAAGAATCTTTTTTCCAAATTGTTCTTTTACTTCTTTCTTTGCCTTGTCTAAGCTCTTCCATTTTATTAAATAAATATCTTCTCCCAAAGCAGTTGCAAGCGTAGACGCGTTTATATGAGTTGCCATTATGCCTATGAAATCTAATAAATCATTATCGTCTGTGAATCCTCTACCTATATTTTGATAGTCACGACAAACCTTTCCACCACCACAGATTATTATCAAATCATGACCCTGTTTTCTCAATTTCAAGAAGACATCAGCGTATTTTTTAAAATTCTCGCTTGTCAATTCTTTTGTCAGCAGCGAACCGCCGATTGAAATTACGATTTTCATTTCATCACTTAATGCTAAATTAAATTTTTTATCATACAATTTATATATTGCATCTTACCTTGGTCATTCAGACAATACTCCTCTTCCATAAGGTATAATTCTTCTAATTTTTTCCGGTTCAACATCAAGTCCTAATCTTTCTATTATTTTAATTGCAAGTTCATTTGCAGTAATATTGCCAGGAAAAATAATCACGAATTTAGAAGCCTTTTCTTTGACCATATCTTCAGGTCCAAAATACAATTCATCCTTCTTGACACCAATAGCAATTCTAACAGGAATCCTCTTAACCCAATTCCTTTTTCCGTAAATCATGAAAGAACCTTTAGGCAAACCACCTTCCTTCTTGACTTGATCAGGTTTTATATAATAGACGTCTACAGCCAATATTCCAACCTTCCACGCCTTGGAATAACTTCCGCAGAATCCCGCAACTTCTTTGATAGTCTCTTCTGGGATTTTTTTATCCTCAGGATTCTTAATTAAGACAAAAGGAGAACCAGTGATATCGGTGTGAAAAACAAGGTCAGATTTTTTCATGTGTTTTCTTATAAGTTTCTCATTCGTTTCTGCATCCTTACCTGCAACAACTAAAAAACCATCTGAAGAAATGAACCATCTAAACTTATCATACCACTCTCTCTTTACTTCTTTTTCAGGTACTTTCTTGACTTCAATAAGTTTCTTTTTTTCCAAATCTAACATTGCTTTCTTTAAACCTTCTATTTTTCTCTTGGTTTTCTTCGCCTTTTCAAAGTAAACTTCTGCATTCTTTTGTACTGATTTTCTAGGGTCAACGTCTATTTTTAATCCATTTATCTCGATTTTTCTCTTTCCAGAATCGAGTTGTTTCTTAACTTTTTCATATTTTTCGTAGAATAATTTCCCAATCTTTCTGTATTCTTTCTCCTTCTGTTGCCACTTCTTTAAAGCTTCTTTCTGACTTTTTTTGATTCTCTCAAGTTTTTTATTTTCTTTCGTTTCCTTTATTCTAACCTTTAACTCTTTTTCAAATTCTTTTCTTAGCTCAGCGTTGATGCCCTTCAGTTCCTCAAATTCTTTTTCGATGTTTTGAATGAATTTATACAGTTTTGATTTGTCAATCTTTTTCGAGGTCTTTTCTACTTTAATTCTTTTACATATATCTTCTGCAATCTCTCCACCAAAACCAAAATCAACGGCTAAAACCTTGACAACTTCTTTCTTGCCGAATTGCTTTCCAAATTCACTCAGACTTAACTTGAAGGAGTTCAACCTAGAGGGTGGATATTTATAATCTCTTTTCGGCCTTATGGCTCTGTCTCTCCACGATCTTATACTTGATGCGATTATAATTTTTCTGTCAGATTTGTTTACTAAAATGATGTTGCCTTTACCGAACAACTCTAATACTAAAATATAATCAGTAGTCTCAATTTCAACAATCCTGTCAAATTCATGTTGTTTTACATCTACTATGATTTGATTCATTAATCTCTTTCTCAGAATTTGACCAAGATTGAATAGTGCCTGGCTTTTATAGCTTTTATCCGATAAAAATATTGTTCCACCTGACAAAACTAAGTTTTTCTTCATTTTTTGTTTGTACAATTCGAGAGAGAAAGTATTATCAGAGATTTGCTTGACTTTCTGAATTTTTGATTTAACCAAATCCTTTTTAATCGTTTTTATCAAAAACAATAATTCAAGACTATTGATTTCTTTCACTTCAATCATTCCAATAATCGATAATAGTATTTTAAACTTTAACTAAAAGAAAAAATATTAATTTTAAAAACCTTAGTGACTTTAATGAAAATCGCTTTAATCGGTTGTGGAAATATAGGAACTATAATAGCACAGGCTATAAAGGATAATAAATTGAATGTTAGTTTTGAGTGTGTTTACGACAAGATTGAAGACAAAGCTAAAGATTTTGCAGAAAAATTTCAGACAAAATTCAAACAATTCGATGATATTCTGAAAGAAGACTTAGATTTAGTTTTAGAAGCCGCATCACAAGAAGCAGTAAGAACTTTAGTTCCGAGAATCTTAAAGTCTAAGAAAAATGTCATGATAATGAGTACTGGTGCTCTTGTCGATTCTCAATTATTTGACGAGATAAAAACCCTCGCTATGGAAAAAAACTTGAAAGTCTATTTACCATCTGGAGCAATTGTTGGTCTAGACGGAATAAAATCCGCAAATATTATTGGTATAGAAAAAGTAACACTAAAAACAAGGAAGCCGTTAAAATCATTAGAGGGTTCTCCGTTTTTTGAAAAGCATAAAATCGACTTGAAAGAGATTAAAAGACCAACTGTAATATATGAAGGTCTTGCAAAAGAGGCTGTGAAGTTATTCCCAAAAAACGTTAACGTTGCTGCTTCTCTTAGTCTAGCGGGAATCGGTCCTGAAAAAACTACGATACAGATTATCGCCGACCCTACAATTAACAGGAATATCCATGAAATCATAGCAGAAGGCAAATTCGGAACGATACACACTAAAACAGACAATGTACTGAGTCCTGATAACCCCAAGACGAGCTACCTAGCAGCTTTATCTGCTATCGCTACCTTAAAAAAGATAACAGAACCAATTCAAATAGGGACGTAAATGTTTGATGACTATTTCCAAAAGGACATAGAACCTTTCAAAGAAAAAATTAAGGAAAGAGTTTATCAGATGTACGAAGATGATTTAGGTTCTGGAGACATAACGACTGATGCTGTTATTAAATCGATAAAAGTGAAAGCGATAATTAAGGCTAAGGATGATGGGATACTTGCAGGCGTTTTTGAGGTTAAGTCTCTCCTAGAAAGATTGGGGATAGAAGTCAAGGAATTGATAAAAGAAGGTAGTGAAATTAAAAAGGGAGATATAGCCATGGAAATGGAAGGAGATGCGAGAATGATAATGCAGGCCGAAAGGACTGTTGTCAATTTTCTGACTAGGTTGAGTGGAATAGCCACATTAACCCATAAAATGGTAAAAAATAGTAAAGTCAAACTATCGGCGACTAGGAAGACTTGTTTCTCTTTCAGTGATAAGCGTGCTATTCAAATCGGTAAAGGTTATTCTCATCGTTTGGGTTTGTTCGACCAATACTTGATAAAGGGAAATCATATAGATGTTGTGAGTTCTGAACTGAAATGTTCACGTTTAGATGCAATAAAAGAATGTTTGAGAAGAGCAAAAGAATATAATAAAGATGGAAAATCAATCGAAATAGAAGTAACGACAGTTGAAGAGGCGTTAGCTGCAGCAAAGGAAAAACCAGATATGATAATGTTCGATGGAATGAAAATTCCCGAGATAGAAAAGGCTTTGAAAGAATTGAAAAATAGTGGAATTTGTTTTGAATATTCTGGCGGCATCAAACCAGATAATATAAAAGATTATGAAGACCTTGGAGTAGATTTTGTTTCATCTGGATATCTGACGCATTCTTGTAAACCTTTGGACATGAGTTTAAAGATATTAAAATAGTTTAGTTGTAATTTTTCAATTAAGTAGCAACTTGTTTTACTTGAGGTAAAGGTTTATTAAACAATCTATATCTTTCTGGATTCAAGTGTTTTACAAAATTCCATACATATTCAATAAAATTTTCAGTAGGAGTACAAGTATCTGAATCAAACATGCTTTCCTCTAATGTTCTTCCACCACTCACATCTTTTAATGATATGTCCCCAACACCATAACCTTCAATGACATTATCTTTTGTAATGTTTACCATCCTCCCTGTTATACCGTCTGCTAATAATTCAATTGCATGTCTTCCAGCAGCTATAGCTAATTCTCTGTCAATATCAGTTGGTTGTCCACTTCTTAGGAAATAGTCCAGTCTTCTAAACATAACTTTTTTCTCTCTATCTTTTCCCTTTAAACCACGATAATCTCTAATTAATTCAGCTACATAACCAGGGACATTTAAAGCCTTCAAATCTATATGATCATATTGATCAACTATTTCTGGATATCTCTTTTTTAATTGATCTTCCCTGTCCATGATGTCTTTTATTTTTACCCCTTCTGATATACCTAATTGAGCAAAACCATGTCTACTTTTAACATCTTCGTATAATCCTATTATTTTATCTTCAGTAATTTCTCCCATCTCTGGTACTAAAACCCTATGGTAATGGGTATCAGGATCTTCGGGATCTTCCCAAGATGCTGTTGCTAAAGGTGCCCAGCCAGCCTTTCTTCCAAAAACATAAAACAAACCATCTCTACGATTTGTATAAAGTGTACTGGGTAATGAGCCTGCATACATTGTTGCTCTTGCAGCAGCAGTAGGAAATCCCAGACAGAAAAGAGTACCTTTTATATCATTATCCATTGTTTTATTTATGGTATCTAAATCAAAACCTGCTTCATAGAGTGCAAGTGCCCCTTTATTTGTATCATCACCACCAATAGGAACAAGATAATCTATACTATTCTTTTTAATTACACTAGCACATTTTTTAATTTTCTCAGGAGTATCTGGATTTGTACGACTACTTTTTAATATACTTCCACCAATATACGGTATTTTCTCTAAATCAACATCAGTTAAATTAACGATACTAACTCCAGTAAAATCATCGACCTTAACTGTTTTACCGATTAACCCATCATATCCTTTCTCAATACCTACTACATCCCAACCTAATTCTCTTGCTCCAGTAACTAATCCATAAATTGTTGCATTTAAAGCCTGTGTATCTCCACCACCAGTTAGAACTCCTACTCTCCCCATTTTCATCTCTCAAGTTATTTAAAAAAATTATCTTTTTAAGTATTTCTGATTTCTATTTAATAGAAAAGATTCTTTAGAAAAATTTAATAATAAATAGAATTAATCATTCTATAATCGGTGTTTGTACGAACCTAAATTTGATTAAAAAAATCAACAAACTAAAGAAAGAAAAGAATGCTGTCATTCTCGTTCACAACTATCAGAGACCAGAGATTTACAAAGTCGCAGACTTCATGGGAGATTCACTTGGATTGAGTAAGGAAGCATCAAAGACCGATGCTGATATCATAGTCTTCTGTGGTGTTGATTTCATGGCAGAATCTGCTAAGATACTCAGTCCGGATAAAAAAATCCTCATTCCATTGAGAGATGCGAATTGTCCCATGGCAGGAATGGTATCGAGAAAAGAATTACTAGATTTGAAGAAACAATATCCTGAAGCAGCAATCGTATCTTATGTCAACACGAGAGCTGATACGAAGGCTGAATCTGATATTTGTTGTACGTCTGCAAATGCAGTTCAAGTCGTTAATTCATTGCCTCAAGAAGAGATAATATTTGTTCCTGATGAGAATTTAGCTAATTACGTTCAATCCAAGAGTGATAAGAAAATAATCCCGTGGAAAGGTTTCTGTTATGTGCATGCCAAAATTACTGCTAATCAGGTAAAAGAAGCAAAGAAATTTCATTCTGATGCCAAAGTGCTTGTTCACCCAGAGTGTAAAATGGATGTTATAGCACTTGCAGATTACGTCTGTAGTACGAGTCAGATGATTCAACGAGCAAAAGAAGATCCTGCAAAAGAATTCATAGTCGTTACTGAACATGGGATGGTCGAAAGATTAAAATTGGAGTTTCCTGATAAAAAATTTTACCCAATTTTTTCAACATGCATTCAGATGAAGAAGAATACTCTTCCTAAGGTCTTGAGGTCTTTGCAGAAGGAAATTTATCCAGTCAACATAGACAAGGAAATAATGAAAAAGGCTAGATTGGCTCTAGCGAGAATGCTTGAAGTTTCGAAATAATTCTCATATTGACGTATAAACTTTCTTGAGAAAACTTTTAGCTTTCTTCAGTTGTTTTAATCCCTTTTTTGTCAATTTATAGTACTTCCTCCTTCCTTTCATATAAGATTTCACATAATCATCTTTCTCAAGCAAATACAGAACTTTATACCCTGTAACATTACCCGCCAAAAAACCGAATTCCTTCTTAATCTTTTTTCTTAATTCGTATGCGTACTCATCTTTTTCCTTAAGAATCTTGAATATAAAGACCCATAAATTTTCTTTCAGTATTTTTTCTTTCAATCTTTCTACAGGTTCTCTTACCATAATATTTAAATATTTTACAGTATTATAAAACTATCTATGACTAAAATAAGAGTTGGTGTAATAGGAGTTGGTAATTGCTTTGCTGGTTTAGTTCAAGGAATTGAATACTACAAGAAGAACAAAAATAAGATGATAGGTCTGATGCACGAAAAAATAGGAAGTTATGGCTTTGATGACATAGAATTCACGAGTGCTTTCGATGTAGGTGAGAATAAAGTTGGCAAACCGTTGACTGAGGCTATTTATTCAGATCCTAACTACGTAAAATGGATCGACAGTGTTTCTTGTTGTGATAGTGCGATAGTCAGAGAAAGTCCTATTCTAGATGGAGTAGGAGTCTATGTAGCAAGTATGATTAAACCGATAAAACAGTCAAAACAACCAAAGAAATTTGAAAAAGAAATAATACAGGAAATAGAAAACTCAAAGACTAAAGTTTTGATAAACTATCTACCAGTTGGAAGTCAGAAGGCAACAGAATTCTGGGCTAACATTGCTTTGAAAACTAATTGTGCTTTCATCAATTGCATGCCAGTGTTCATAGCTTCCGATAAAACCTGGGAAAATAAGTTTAAAGAAAAGAAACTTCCAGCAATAGGAGATGATATCAAGGGAGTTATAGGTGCAACGATAACACACAGGTCTTTAGCAAAGTTATGCGTGGATAGAGGAGCGGTAATAGACAGAACTTATCAGATCAATGTCGGTGGAAACACTGATTTTGCAAACATGTTGGAAAGAGAAAGACTGGAGAGTAAGAAGATATCCAAAACACAAGCTGTTCAGAGTTTAATTCCTGATGGTCTGAAATTGCGTGATAATGACATTTACATTGGTCCGAGTGATTTCATTCCTTTCTTGGGAAATACCAAACTAGCATTCATTAGGATTGAAGGAAGGATGTATGCTAACATTCCTTTCAACATGGAAGTCAGACTTGAAGTGGATGATAAAGCAAATTCTGGTGGAATAGCGATAGATGCGATAAGGTGTGCACAATTGGCTTTGGATAAAGGAATAGGCGGTAATTTAACTTATGTATCAGCATATCTCATGAAACATCCACCCATACAAATGTGTGATGAAGAAGCAAGAAAGAAACTAGATGAATGGATTTCAGAAATGTCTAAGTAATCATTCAAACTTTTGACGAATAACTAAACCACATTTATTACAAATAAGTCCATCACTATTCCATGCAAGATTTTTACTCTTACATTCCGGACATTTCTTTGGGAATAATCCAAACATACTACCTAATAATGAAAAAAATACTTAAACTTAAATACTTATTTAAATCGTCTCGAGAATACTAAACAAAGTGATAGTAATGAAAATAAAAAAACTCATCGCTGACACATCGATAATAATAGATGGAAAAATATCAGAAATGTTAGAAAAGGATAAATTCGAAGGTTTAGAAGATATCATAATTCCTACTCCTGTTTTAGATGAGTTACAGGCTCAAGCTTCAAGGGGAAAAGAACCTGGTTTTGTAGGATTGGAAGAGTTGAAGAAGATAAGAAAACTTTGTGAAAAGAAAAACGTAGACCTAAGATTCACAGGCGAAAGACCTTCTTTAGAAGATATCAAACTCGCTAAAGGTGGAAGACTAGATGCGATAATAAGGGATGTTGCCAGAGATGAAAATGGAACTCTTGTAACCGCAGATTATGTTCAAGGTCTTGTTGCTGAGGCTGAAGGAGTCAAGGTTGAATACATCGCTCCAGAGATTAAGACAGAAGGATTAACGTTTGAACAATACTTCACCCCTGATACTATGAGTGTTCATCTCAAAGAAAAAGTTGTTCCCATGGCTAAGAGGGGTAAACCAGGGAAATTCAAACTTCAGGTGGTTGGCGATAATCCTTTGACTCGAGAAGATCTACAGAAGATGATGTACGAGATAGTCGAGGCAGCAAGAAAAGCTGAGGATACTTTTATAGAAGCTGAAAGAGGTGGAGGTCTCATCATACAAATGGGTAACTATAGAATTGCAATAGCAAGACCTCCTTTTTCAGATGGTTTTGAGATTACTGTTGTTAGACCAATCGTTAAACTCACTCTAGATGATTACAAGCTTTCTGAAAAACTGATAAAGAGACTAAAAACTAAAGCAGAAGGTATTCTCGTCGCAGGTCCACCTGGTTCTGGTAAAACAACATTTACAACATCTGTGGCTGAATTCTACTACAAACAAGGAAACATAGTTAAAACTCTTGAGAATCCAAGAGACTTACAAGTCGGTCCTGAAATTACACAATACGGTCCTTTGGCAGGTGATTTCGCTAAGACAGCTGATCTCTTGTTGTTAGTTAGACCTGATTATACAATCTTCGATGAGATAAGACAGACTAATCATTTTAGGATATTTGCGGAGATGAGACTCGCAGGTGTTGGCATGATTGGTGTCATTCACTCTTCTGAAGCTATCGATGCGGTTCAAAGGTTCATAGGGAAGATAGAGTTGGGAATGATACCACATGTCGTCGATACTGTTATTTTTTTGAAGGACGGTGAGATAAAGAGCGTCTATGAATTGAATTTAACTGTAAAAGTTCCTTCTGGAATGACTGAAGCTGATTTGACTAGGCCTGTAGTGGAAGTTAGAGATTTTGAGAATGGAAAGTTATACTATGAAATTTATACATATGGGGAAGAGAACGTTGTCGTTCCTGTCAAAAAAAGTGAAGAATCTCCTTTGAAAAAATTAGCCAAACAAAGAGTTTTACAGGTAATCAGTAAATACGATCCTGAAGCTAAAGTAACTCTTTCTTCAGAAAACAGTGTGAGAGTTGAAGTCGATAATAAAGTTATTGCAAGATTGATAGGAAAGGACGGAACCAACATAAATGAATTGGAGAAGAAGCTTGGTATTCATATTGACGTCGAACCAAAAGTGCCAACTGTTGGTAAGGAAATATCATACAGTGTTGATGAGGCTGGTAATTCTTTCGCCTTTAGATTTGACAAAAAGATGAATGGGAAAACAATCAACATTTACATTGATAATGATTATTTGCTTTCTGCTACTGTTGGGAAAAAGTATGATGTTAAAGTTAACAAGTCTTCTGGTATAGGAAAGGAAATCTTGAGAGCTATAGTCGGAAAGAAAAAGATTCGAGTTTTAAGTGGTTGATTTTTACTTTTTAATATTCTCTTTCTTTTCCTCAACTTTTTTCTTCTCAGTTTTAATTTCCTCTTTTGATTTCTCTTCTTTCTTCTCTTCCTTAAGTTCTTCAGGTAAGACTACTCCTAACAACTCAGCCTTTATCACTTTCTTTTTCTCCTCTCCTTCTCCTTCTTCTGTCTCTACAACTTTTATCCTGATTTTATTCGGTGGATTCTGATTACCACTTTCCCATATCTTCTCAGTGATAGAACTACCAATCTTTATCTCATCGGCTTTCATGTGTCTCTTCAAGAACTCTCTTACTATAGCTACACTTCTCTTACTCTTCTTCCATCTAGGAGCATTCAAAGTGGCTTTCCTCAAGTTAATCGTGAAAATTCTTTCTGCCATTGAATTCACTCAAAAATATCTACTTAACGTTCTATAATCCATATCTAACCTACTCTTTATAAGTGCATCTACTATATCAGGATAATCAAATAACCCTTCTTTTTCAAACCATTCATTGGGTGCTTCTATACATGGTCCCAAAACAGATTCTTTAGTGAATGGGTTTTCATAAATAGCAAAAATAGGTTTCCTTGTTCCTTGCAATAAAAATAAAGAAGGTTCGTCTAAGCGATATCTTCCATTTTTCAAATCTGATAATAATTTTGTTAAAAATTTTCTTACTTGAATACCAGAATAAGGAAACAAATTTTTAATTTGTGGATGAATTCGTTGTACTTGTACGATAGGACAGCGTAGATTAAATTTTCTTAAATGTTGAACATTGATATTAGCTACATATAAATCAGATTCAGGGTCATAGTTTGACTTAGATTCTTCAGATGACATTCTTTTAATTCTGACTACATCAGGTATCTGTTCTCTTATTATAGCATTAGAATTTTTGTATCCTTTTAATTCCATATTCAAAAAATTTGTAGGGTAAGCTTTTATTTCTTAGCTTTAATTAAATATAATTTGATCAATTGAATACTCATAAAAGGCATCCTCAAATTGCTGATATTAGAGATAGTGTTTTAGTAATCATAGATGTCCAAGAAAAACTGTACCCTCACATAGTTAATAATGAAAAACTCATCTTAAACGTGAAAAAATTAGTAAAGACCGCAAAACTGTTTAAAATACCTATAATCTTAACGGAACAGGAAAAATTAGGTCAAGCTGTAAAAACATTGAGAAACATTCTAAATGATTCCTACATTCCAATCAAAAAAGTGGCTTTCAGTTGTTTTGAGGAGGAAGAGTTCAGAAAAAAATTGAAAGATTTGAAGAGGACTACATGCATTTTAACTGGGATAGAAAGTCATATTTGTATAGAACAAACAGCACTCGACTTGTTAGAGAATGATTATTCGGTTCATGTCGTTGAAGATGCAATATCTTCTAGAAAGAAAAGTGATTTGGAAACTGCAATCAACAAGATGAGATCTTCTGGTGTTATCGTAACAAGTACAGAAATAGTAATGTATGAGTTGATGAAAAGAGCAGATGACAATAGATTCAAGGAATTCTTAGAAATTGTAAAATCGAGTTAAGTTTTTCCCCTTTTTTTAGTGAGTAGTTTATACTTTTTTCTTAATTTTTTCATTTCATCTTCCAGAGGTTTTTCTTCAATTTTAGGGAACAACATATCAACGATTTTTCTCTTTTCAAATATCACTATGAGCGCCAATGCCAACCAAACTATTATCACCAACCCACCGAATTCTATACCAAGAGAGTTTAAGGATGATACGACAATGAAAGGAGTTAGTACCGAGAATATGATTATTAACCAATCATCAGAAGAAAGACTTTCTTTCGGCATGTATTTGTGATAAATCTTCATTCCGAGAAAGAAGAAAAAAATACTGGATAATAAAAAAACTATCCTGGCAAGATTATCTAACATCTTTCCCTCGATGGAGATCATTAAAAAGAATCCAGCCAAAGCCATTAATGAAGAGCCAACGATTTCCTTACCCATGATACCTAAAAATAAATAGTGAATTTGGTATTTTATATTTTCAAATTATCTTCCTAAAGAAAAAAGTATCAACCATCTTTCAGTTTACCAGCTTTAGCAATCTAGGTCTCTCAGGCGATTAGTAACAGTAAGCTGAACATCTCGGGCGAACCCTTGATGTGTACACTACTGTCCTATTAAACTCGTCGTCTACGAGAGCCTTCGTCACGCTACCGACTGTCGCCAGCCAATAGTATGATCGGTTGTCTATTTTTGAGGACAGTTTCCCGCTTAGATGCATTCAGCGGTTATCTGATACGGCGTGGCTACCCGGCACTGCCTGAACAACCGGTACACTAGAGGCCGCGGAAACATGTTCCTTTCGTACTTGTGTTTCCTTCCTCTCAGACATCCAGCACCTTCAATAGATAGCGACCGAACTGTCTCACGACGTTCTGAACCCAGCTAACGTCACCCTTTAACCAGTGGGCACCTGTACCCTTGGGTGCTTGTGCACACCCAGGAGGGGTGGAACCGACAACGGAGAAGCAATGCGCTT
>Ga0209635_10000042_pt1 | contig 66971 bp, 76 predicted proteins | sample DeeMarSWOR230_32_FD_187463 | JGI IMG/M metagenome (GOLD analysis project Ga0209635, IMG submission 187463) | Marine sediment microbial communities from White Oak River estuary, North Carolina - WOR-2-30_32 (SPAdes) (version 2) | ecosystem: Environmental > Aquatic > Marine > Intertidal zone >...
TGCAAATGGGAATAATGTTTCAGTGGAGTTTATCTTTTACAAGAATGGAACGAAACAGATAATCCATCAATTCAGTACTAACGCATCTGTTTCTGAATACAACTTCACTATACACAAGAGAATATATGATCTGGTAACGAAAGTCTTTGATCATACTATTAAATTCTATAATGTGAATTCTACTGCTACTGCAGAACAACAATTCATGACTTCAGATGTTACAAACATTACTAATCCGTTGAACTTCACGGAAATTCTCCCCGCTTCAATAAATCCACCCAAAGCAATAAATAAATTAAAGGCTTTAGAGATTAAGACTATACTCGTCAATGAAAATGTTACTATCACATTGAACTATTCTTCTACTTACAGTCTAATCGATTACGAACCTGCAGTAGAAATATTTAGATGTTCAAACTGGACGCATCCCGCTACTTGTAATTCTGGTTGGGAAGAACTCGGTGGAGTATACAATTCTAATCTCCACACTATTAGCTTGAACTTAACGAATACTTCTGTTTATGCCGCAGTAGAGGCTGCTATTTGTGGGAATGGAGTATGTCAAGACTATGAACACTGTGGCGAGTCTTATTATTGTGCGGCTGATTGTGGAGAATGTCCTACTGGTGATGAAGATGGAGGTGGAGGTAGAGGGGGCGGTGGAGGCGGAATAAAACCTCGTTGTGGAAACGGAGTTTGTGAAGCAGGAGAAAATGTCTATAATTGTCCAAGAGATTGTGGACAAGCTGAGACTATGTTCAGTTTGAAGACTAACTTAACTAATGTTCAACTCGAACCAGGAGAGGAAGGAACATACGCTCTTTGGGTTACCAATAACGTGAAATATACGATAAACGCTTCGATATCAATTATAGGAGAGGCTAATCAATTTATAATCCCAGACAAGACAAAATTGAAAGTAAATGAATCAACTGAAAAACTCGTTAAGTTATACGTTAGAATACCGAGTGAAGCAGAGGCAGGTGTTTATACCGGAGATATAACTGTATCAGCTGACGGAAAGACAGAGAGTATACCTGTATCGATAACAGTATCTGCTAAAGGTGCTACATACTTAGATGTTGTTGTCGAGGCTTTAACAAAAAGAGTTGGTATAAATGATACTGCTAAATTCCATATAATGCTGTACAACCTTGGGTTCAGGAAGAAGTTTAACGTAACCTTGGATTATTCGATAAAAGATTTCAAAGCAGAGGGAGTTATTCATAAAGAAAGCGAAATTAGGAGCATTCAAACTTCTGAGTCATTCGTAAAAAATATTCCATTATCTGAAATTAACATAACTGAAGGTCAATACCTAATTGAAGTTCAAGTTAAATACGATAGCAGATTTGTAACCGCAACAGATGATTTTGAAGTAGTCTTATCGTTTTGGACTTCAGAACGAATAACACAAATGGCTTTAGTCATCTCAGTAACGACTTCTATAATTGCGGTTATTATAGGAAGAAGAAAGTATATTGCGTGGAAACAAGCAAAGGCACGATACATATTCCCGATAGACATGGATAAATTACCTAAAGGTGAAATTTGGTTGGGAAAGATTGCAGAAACTAGGGATAAAACATATTTCAGTATGGACGACCTAACAACTCATGTTTTAACAGCAGGAGCAACAGGTGCTGGAAAATCTGTTTCTGCTATGGTCTTTGTAGAGGATTTATTAGACCAAAAAATCCCTGTCGTAGTCTTCGATCCTACTGCCCAATGGACAGGATTCGTAAGACCGTGTAAAGATCCTAAATTACTCAAATATTACAGAGATTTTGGTATGAATGTTAGGGATTCTAGACCTTATCGTGGAATGATATACGAAGTCACTGACCCAAACATAAAGATAGATTTCAAGAAGTACATGAACCCAGGAGAGATAACAGTCTTTACACTGAATAAATTGGAACCTGGACAGTATGATGACGCTGTGGTTAATATAATAAATACGATATTCGCTCAAGGTTGGGAAGAATCTACGAGATTGAAAATGATAATAGTCTTTGATGAGGTCCATCGTTTACTAGAGAAATACGGAGGAAAGGGTGGATATGTTTCATTAGAGAAGGCATGCAGAGAATTCAGGAAATGGGGTATTGGTTTGATAATGGCATCACAAGTATTGTCTGATTTCAAAGAAGCTATTAAGGGTAATGTCTTGACAGAAGTTCAGTTACATACAAAATCTTTGGCGGATTTAGGAAGGGTAGAGAAAAAATATGGTCTTGAATACGCGAAAAAAGTGACAAAACTGGAAGTTGGTGTGGGTATGATGCAGAATCCAAAGTACAATGAAGGTAGACCTTGGTTCGTCGCTTTTAGACCGACATTACACTCACCACACAAGATTCCTGATGTAGAAATGAATACTTACAGGGAATATGCCGCCCTATTAAACATGATAGAGACAAAGATTGATGGCTTAGAGAAATCTGGTACCGATGTTTTCGACTTGAGGACAGAGTTGAAATTAGCAAAAGACAAGCTCAAGAAGGGTAGATTCAGGATGGCTAAAATATATATCGATTCATTAAATAAACATTTAAGTAGTGGGTGATGATAATTTTCGAATTCAAGAAAAAAGATGTTGGGAAGGATAGTAAATCAGAAAAAAGCAAAGAAGAAGAGTTAAAAGAAAAATACGGTGTTATCAAAGATATACCCGAAAGAAAGGTAGAAGCAGAAGGTATACCTTTCCAACATGTGGTTCATCCTAAAGAAGAAGGAGAAACAAAATTACCCGATCTACTTCTGAGAATAGAGAAAATGGATGGTAAGTTAGATGTCATAGATCGTTTTAGGGATGATGTCAACGAAAGAATTACACACCTTGCTGAAGAAATCGGTGAGTTGAGAACTATGGTTATGGAGAGAGACCGTTCCTACGATGAGGTCACTACACAATTTGAAAAAGTCAGAGATACCGTCAGTGGTCTTGAGCCGATGAAATTAAAAAAATATTTCGAGAAAAAAGAGAAAGAAATCATAGAGAATAAAGCAAAGATTGAAAGGATTGAAAATTTAGTTAAGGCTCTTGGCGAAGAAAGTAAAAAGTTTAGAAACGTGATGGAGAGAATAAAGAGTTTTGAAAATTTGATTGACGTTTCTTACGACATCGACAGAAAAATCTCGAAAATAAAAGAATCTAAAGATCATGTTGACATGGCGGTTTCAAAGATTGAGAATATTTTCTCAGAAATGAACGATAAAGTGAGTGAACTTGAGAGTCAGAGAGAAAAGATAAACAAACTGGATGGTTTGACTATAGAAATGACTAAAATGCTCGATGAAGTCTCCGTAAGACTCAATAGATTCGTTGAAAAGAAGGATATTGGTGAACTAAAGAAATATCTCGATGAAGATTTGAAAAAAATTGAAGCTTCTCTTAAAGGTAAGGTCCCATCGGTTAAAGAAAAAACTGTTCCCATCACAATACCAATACCTGATTCTAAATTAACAGAATTGTACTCTCAGATATCAAAATTAAAGTCAATCGTAGATAGTCAAAATATGGCAATAAAAAACATTATTTCAAGGCTCGGGACTAGTCAGATCAGGTCGGGAAGATTAGAGAGTAGTCTAGAAATAAGAAATGTTAAACTGTCCCTCAGATTTTTCCAAATTATGAATATATTGATGTTCGAAAGCAATCCAATGAAAATAAAAGGCTATCTTTCTGAGGTAAAAGAGATAGCACAAGAGATGAAGTCTAACGGTATTTGGAACGAAGAAAAAGAGAGATATATGAGAGAAATTTTGAACAAATTATCTAGGAGAATAGAACCCTTGGGAAGCAGAAAATCACAAGCAGGTTAATCGAATGGTATTTATAAAGGAACAAGATACTGTTTTAAAAAAACAGCTCAGTCTTTTCGATTTAATCGTTTTTGGTATCGGTTCTACGATTGGTGCAGGTATATTCATTCTCATTGGGTTAGGTGCATCTGTAACAGGCCCTGGAATTATCATCTCATTCATCCTCGGTACTTTAATCTCTCTATTCATTGCTTTGAACTACGCTGAATTAAGTACATCCATACCTACAGCAGGTGGTAGCTATTCTTTTGTTAAGGAAGGCTTGGGTGGAATGGTCGCATTTTATGTGGGTTGGTTGATTTGGTTAGGTAGCGTTGTTTATTCGGCATTGTCTACTGTAGGTTTCGTGCAATACTTAAACTTTATTTATCCATTACCTTTTCCTGATTTGATTGGTATCCTGATCCTTCTTGGGTTTGCGTTCTTGAATATGAAGAGTTTTACAAAAGCAATGTTTGCTCAGAAAATAATAACTTTGATTCTCCTAGCTATTTTTATTCTTAGTATTGTCACAGGTTCAATGAACTTGGACATCAAAAAATTTTCACCTCTATTCCCAAAGGGAATTTCATCGATTTTCGTCGGAACTAGTCTCATCTTCGTATGTTTTATTGGGTTTGCAATGCTCACAACTGTTTCAGAAGAAGCAAAAGAACCCAAAAACATAGGATACGCATTGATAGCTTCTGTGTTAATCCCTGGTTTAATATACATTGGCATTTGTGTCGTTACGATTGGCTCGGTTCCTATCAACGTTCTGATAAACTCTAAAGTTCCTCTGATGGAATTAGTCAAAGATAATTTGATACTAACTGGTCTCATGTTGTTAGCGGCAATTCTGGCAACGCTCTCTTCACTAAATGTATCAATTATAGCAGCATCAAGAAATCTGTTTGCCTTGAGTAGGGACGGCTATTTACCTAAGATATTCAGTTCAGTTCAAAGAGAATATAAAACACCTCATATAGCGATGTTGTTCTCAGCTCTCATAGCTGTTTTATTCGTTGCGAGCAGGTCAATCGAGTTCATAACATACTTATCTACTTTTGGGTATACTTTCGCTTTCTCTTTAGTATCTTCTTCTCTGTTTATCTTAAGGAAGAAACGAAGATATCTTGAGAGACCATTTAAAATTCCATACTATAAATTCTTTACATTGGTAGGCTTTGTTTTACCACTTTTTCTCATCCCATTCCTAGAAAGAAGTGCTATCTTCATAGGTGTTGTATGGATGATTGTCGGATTCTTTGTTTATTGTTTACATGCATTAGGTGTGGACAGATTTAGGATGGCATTCGGTGGAATAAACATCTTTATTTGTATATTATCCTTTACAGTTTGGTACTCCTTGAATATAGGTTTCTCTTCTATGCAACCCCTTACTAAGATACTAATATCATATTTAAGCTTGATCATCGGTGTGATATGTCTCATTACGGGGATATTGTTCATAAAAAAAATCAAGATTCCAAAGAGAGAAGAAAAATCCCAGATATGAGAAACAATCCACCCATGACGCTGAGTGTAACAAAAATAGAAGTTCCTAAAAGTTCTGATGGAAGTATAGATTCAAGGAATTCGATTTGATGAAAGAAGAGGTAAGCTCCTATGATGGATACTATACCTAGAAAAACCTGGAATGAACCAAAAATAGTGTTAAATTTACCTTTAGCTATCTGATAAAAACTTTTTTTCAACTTGAATGTATACGTTTTTGTTTCTATACTGAGAAGATTTTTGAGTCTTCTCATCAACTTAGGTTGTACAGCGATTATATCACTAGCCGTTATTATTCCTAATACCTTTCCATCATCGACTATAGGTAGTCTCTTAATTCTATTTTCATTCATCATTTCTGCAGCTTCTTCAATTTTTTTATCTGGAGATATTGTTATAACATTTTTTGTCATTATGTTCTCAATTAAAATGTGTTTCAGGCTTTTCCCCTTTGCCACGGCATCAACCATAATGTCCCTTTCAGTTAAAATACCAATTATATCGCCTTTGTCATCGACGATGATGAGACTTCCAATATGACATCTAGACATTAATTTGGCAGCATCAGTAATTTTCATATCCGAATGAGCGACTTTGACATTCTTGTTCATTACATCTTTAACTAACATAATATCCAACCTTTCTTAAACCATAAAAAATTTTTAATCATTTACTGATCAGGGCAATTCCACCCAGAGTGTGTAGTGATGCAACCAATGCAAGAATAACACAAAGAATGAATTTATATTCATTCGGAAAAAATATGGGAAATTTATCAACTGCAATCAAACCTAATATTGCAAACCCAATAAAACCCAAAAAAAGTAAAGCTCCACCTATAGCCATACCTAATTGTTTGATTTTAGAAACAAACATTATCTTTTCTGCTGCTTTCTCTGCTTTTTTTGCCTCTTTGGCCAAAGTTTCTACTACCACTTTCGTATCTTTGGAAATTTTTACATCTTTTTTATTAGCCACAATAAATTATGGAATATTTTTGCATATAAAATTTACTAGAATAAAATAAAATCTACTGAAATTGATTTTCTTATCCAAAAACAGTTTTATATTTTTCTCGTATACTTCTTTGCTAGTCTAGCTATTGTGTCCTTAAGTCCTAGTCCTAAAGCTATCGCTATTCCTATACCGACTGAACCCACCAATATCAGTATTATACCGTCTATCACTTGTGAACTTATTCCAACTAGTGGGAGTGCCAAATCAATTGCTATTATCATCGTAAAGAAGAATATCACTTGTCCTATGAGACCTGAGTACTCAGCTTTTGTTGCTATTATCTGTCCCTCAACATACTTAGCCACTAGATATCCAATCAGTATTACTATTATCCCTTCCAATAGTTTTGGTAAGAATGTTAGTATTTGAGCGAAAAAATACGTTAACTCTGGAATTCCTATAATACCCACTGCAGATCTCATGGCCCAAAGATAAATAATCCACGAAATGATCAATGGAAATAAACTGCTAACTTCAAAACCTCGACCAAACTTAAAGTATCTATCTGCGTTTAATTTCCTCAAGAGATTCTTTGCAACCCTTCCAATTAATCTGCCAGCTAACCATCCGATCAATAGAACTACTAATGCATAAGCCCCTGTAATTAAAGAGTTTCTTACAACTTCTAAACTCAGTAATAAATTCAAATTTTCTATTGCCATGTTATCATAATAAATTAGAGAAATCGGGTTTATAAAATTTTTAAACTTTTAAATAAGATGGAAAAACGCCGAGGCTGGGATTTGAACCCAGACGTCCCGAAGGACACAGCATATCTGATAGACTCCAGTGTTGCGCTTATGAAATCTGCGCACTACCAGGTTATGCGACCTCGGCAGTAAATTAATTTCTTAGTAATTTCAATAATAAACCTATCTTCATAAATATTATAGATTAATACTCTATTTCTCATTTAGAGAAAAGTGTTTTATTTTTACTCTTCCAAAGGAATAAATACTTCATCGGCATAAAAGAATCAAGATCAGTAGTATAACCACATCTAATACAGGAGTACCCTATGTGAATTTTCTTATTTAGTAGATTCTTTCCGTATATTTTATTAACCTTCTTTTTACAAACAGGACATTTTTCTAATTTCGTCATTTTAGGTGATTTCTTCGTCTTTGCTTTTATCTCAACGTTTGGTATTTTTAGCACTAAATTCTTCACTCTCCTGGGAGATAGTACAAAGTTTGAATCGTACTTTCTCAACCTATTTAAGACGAAATAACACAAATCTTCCTGAGATTGAACTATACGCCTTTTATTTAGGACTTCTTTTATGATATTGATAACAAAATGATCTCTCGGAATTTTCTTGGATGCCATATCATCTGATAAGAATATAGGTTTAAATATAATTATTTTACCCTTCATTAATTTTTAAATAAACTCTTTTTTGAATTTAATTATGAGTATGAGAAAAATTACAGTTGGACTTATAGAGACAGTAAAAGTAAAGGGTAAAAAAGGGACTGTTAAAATTTTAGGAAAATTTGATACAGGAGCCAGGAGAACTAGTATTGATAAAAAATTAATTAAAAAAATAGGAGCGAAAAAAGTGGGTACTGCATCTGCTTCCAACGTTCATGGTACAACTATAAGACCTCTTGTCAATGTTATGCTAGAGATAAAAGGTAGAAAAATAAAAACTCAAGCTAATGTGGCAGATAGGAGTTCAAGAAAATACAAAATTCTATTAGGTAGAGATGTTATATTCCAGAATTTTATAATAGATGTATCAAAAACTCATGAATCACCAGAGTTGGGAGATTTAAAATGAAGGCATGTGTTATAGGTAGTAAAGAGCGCTCAGCATCGACCATGAGCATTTTTGAAACTTTAAAAGATATCAATAGATTTCAATCAGTTTTTTTTGCATCTACTGAAGGTATAAAAATTGGAGTTAAGGACGGTAATTTTCCTATTTTTTATAAAGATTGTGATTTATCAAAATTTGATGTTGTAGTTCCAAGGATAGGGGCACCAAAGGCTTTATTCGGTTATTTGATAGTGAAATATCTGACTGAGAGAGAGGTTTATGTGCCTATGAAACCAGAATCTATACTTATCGCCCACAATAAATTTTTGACATTAGAAGTCCTAGATAAGGTCAACATTCCCATTCCTGAAACTTATTTAACTATGTCCCCCGCTACTGCGAAGAGAATTATCAACGAAATGAAACCACCAGTAGTGATGAAATTACTCGGTGGAACTGGGGGAAAAGGTGTCATGTTTGCTCGTGAAAAAGATTCTGCCATTTCTATGATTGACACTTTAGGTGCTTTGAATCAACCACTATTTATCGAGAAGTATATAAAAAACCCAGGAGAAGATATAAGGGTTATTGTCGTAGGAAATGAAGCTGTTGCATCCATGAAAAGGAAAGCAAAGAAAGGTGAAAAAAGATCAAATTTAGCTACAGGAGGTAAAGGTGTTCCTTATAAAATTAACGTTGAAATAGAGGATATAGCGATAAGGTCTGCTGATGCAATAGGAGCTGAAATTTGTGGTGTAGATATAATAGAGAGTCGTGATGGTCCATTAGTCATAGAGGTGAACATCTGTCCGGGAATGAAGATAAGTGAAATCACTGGTATCAATGTTGAAAAGAGGATAGCTGAACATGTCGCAAGTAGAGGCGAGTATTATAAAATGAAAGGAAGGGGACTCGGTTTTTACGCTAAAAAGTTATCTAAATGGTTTTCGCAAGCAATAAAAGAAAAATAACTATATGGAATTTCTTTTTATGGTTTCTAACAGTTTAATGCCGCCGTTGAATTCGTAAACATTAATCACATTTAAGTTTTCTGCAAATAATCTTTTACCATCTTTGTATTCACTTCCTTTTCGAAAAAGGATATTACCTTGAAGGTTTTCATTTCCCGTTAAAAAAAATATCTTATCTTCGAACTTGGAGAAATCAAGTATCTTTAAGCACTCCATGACTCCCCTAGCTTCAGGGTAAAATCCCCATCCTATTTTGTAATGATAAATTCCAAGTCCTAGATGAAAACCATAAAAATTCGTGTCAGTCCCAAACTTAATTCTCTTGAAGCCTTTTTCGGTAGCCCAGTTTATTATGTTCCAAACTAGAAAATCGTTTATTCCTAATTTGAAGAATTCTTTTTTTGAAGACCCAAATGCTAAAGAAGGTATTGTTGTATTTGATTCATCCATGAGAAGAATGATGAATCCACCCACTATTTGATTATCCTTTTTTGAAAATGCACCAACCGCTTTATTTCTTTTTTCCTCAAACCAATCACGGTTAAGTATCTTCACACCTCTTTTTATTTCATTCATTCTTTCTTCATAGATTTGAAACCACTCGTTAAAGATATAATCAGTCATATTCTCTGTGATAAAAAAATTAAAATTACCTTCGGCCTTTTTAATGTTCCCTCTCTTATTCCTGGGGAGATTAGCCAATTCAAGAGGTTTTTGTAAATTTCTGTATAAACCAATTTTTGTTGATTTATAAAAATAGCTATCCAATTCATTACAGTTCCTGATTCTAATTACATCACAATTTCTTTTGATAGCTTCTTTTTCCACATCATCAAGAATACCTTCCTTAAAATCCCTCAAAAGCATCATTTTTAATTCGAAAAACTTTCTTATCTCAGCCTCTATTCCAGATATATGAATTTTTTCTACAAGGTCTCCCTCTCTCACTCTATCACTCTTTCCATGATCAACCTCTTTCCTTTATAACCAAGTTTTTTGTAAAACCCTACCAATTTCTCATTAGATAAAGTAACAGTCAATCTTACCTTATTTTTATTTTTGTCCTTGAAATAATCTTCCGCAATTTTCATCAATTTTCTACCAATTCCTTTGCCTCTTTTTTCTTTCATGACAAAAAGATGTCTCACCAATCCGTAATGTTCTTTAGTGTTCAACCAAATGTAACCGATAACTCTTCCTTCACTTTCTACTATCTTTATCCCTTCTGGCTCTTTTTTACTCCATTCTAATAGGTTTCTTTTAAATCTCTTTATGTTTTTAGGAAGATCAGGGAAATTGATTTCTAAATTTTCTTTTTGGAATTCACATAAGATTGGCAAATCAGATCTTCTAAATTTTCTAATTTTCATAAATCTCTCTTAAAATTAGTTGTTATTTTATTTTAAAAAGGTAGTTTTAATCAAACGAGAAATTACTATTCCGCTTTTTTATATTCGTAAATTATCTCATGAATAATCTTCGCAGTTAACAAAGGATAATACTGTGATAATAGTTGATTTATTTCGAATGATACAACTAAACGATCATCTAATATAGGATCTAACACCTTTCCAATATACTTTCCAGTAAAGTTTTTTTCTAAGGTTATTTTCAAATCCGGTTGTTTATGGATTAACTTAAGTATGTACTTCTTTAATAAACTTTTTGAAAAATTTTTTTCTAATTTTTTTGTCGCTTGAACACCTAAAGTTTTCTTAAAAGTAATGAAATCTTTTTTAAGGAACGATTTGATGTGTTTCTTATAACAAAGTAAGCAATAATCAATATACACCAACATGAGTTCTCTATACTCATCTCTCAACCAATAGAACCTATCCTCATATTCTTTGTTCATTTTCTCTATGACTTTCCTCATTCTTTTCCTAGAAAACCCTCTTCCTATAATACTGACTACATCTATTATACTTGGATAATTTTTCACACGTGGAAGCTGTCTATGTAGAATTATTATCGTGTCTGACTTTTGAGAAAAGATGAATTTCCAGAATTTTTTGTATATTTTTTTCTTCTCTTCATCATATTTTCTTGAAAAAGGATACCATGCGTATTTTTTTGATATTTTTCTACCAACAGGCATAGGTCTCCATAAATCTATTCCCAAATCTCTTTCCCTTGAAAATAATGAAATTATTGCAGAACCACCGTATTTTTTCAGATAATGATAAGCGACTGATTGAGTTCCACGATCTATTTCACCTTCTGGATTATTCAATGCCATTCCAGAATGGGGAGCAATAAACAATGGTCCATTCTTTCCTGATTTTAAGGTTATGAATCCTTTATGAATTTTTATTTTCATCATGAACATCTACATATTTTTAAGAAATTATCCAATATTTCATATCCTGATGAATTCATCTCTGGGTGAAATTGAACTCCAAAGTGTAATCTTTTTTTATGTTCAATTATTTCATTTTCACAGTCTGTCGACCAAGCGAGTTGCTCAAAACAATATGGAAGAATGCCAGCCGCATAACTATGCCCTTTATAGACTAAGATTCTTTTCTTACCTTTGATGAGTTTATTGTTTTTTATTATATGTATGTAAGAATATCCTTGAGATCTCCATCTCATCTTGTACAATGCCCCTTTATAGTATTCTATCAGGAACTCATTACCAAGACAGATCCCGATGATTGGCTTATCTTTGAACAACCTAATGACACTGAAATTAAAATTTCTCTTATTGTCAACAAACTTCGCAACACCACCGGACAATATGACGCCATCGATGTTTTTAGTTATTAATCTTTTAAGGTTGAATTTAAGGGGATCAACGCGTACAGTGATTATTTTCCTACTCCTCAAGAACTTTATTAAATCAAAAAGATGTCTACTTTCGTTATCCACAATCATTATCGTATTATGCCACAAACTATCACAAAAATATATTTGGGATTTTTCTCTTAAATCTCTGTTTAAGTCTACTTAGCTAAATTTTAAGTGCAGAAAATAAAATTAAAACATGAGCCATAACCGTTGGGAGGTATTTCTCGAATTCATGATATTCGGGATCGCGATGGGTATAGCGGAAGATTTAATTGCAGTAACTATAATAACAGGTCAACCAATAACATGGAGGTCAATATTTATAGTAACATTGGTAGCAATTCCTTTCGCTGCTTTTGGAGAATTAATAGTCGACAGGATTGAATTTCTCAAAAAAAAATCATAAACTCGAGTGATATCAAACGATGGGATTTTTAATAAAAACTATTCGATATAAATTCCCGGCTTTCCAAACTTTGCCCTTTTAGATTTATTCTCTGGGTCGTGTTTCTTCGGATCACTTACTTTGAATACTTTTACATCTTTAAACCCAAACTCTCTCTTCAAGAAACTTATCGATTGTTGTAGGCATTTAAACTCGTTATCCTCTACAACATAAAGATAGAGGTTTTTTTTCTTTTTTGATAGTTTAATTATATGTTTGATATCTTCACAAGTTTTCTTGAAAGCGTCCTCTTGCTTGAGTATTTTTTCATCGATTTTACTTTCATCAGCTTCAGGCCATTTTTCTACAGAAACAACTCCACTTTTGCCCATTTTTTCCCAAATCTCTTCTGAGATGAACGGACAATAGAGATTTAGAACCTTTGTCATTACTTCAAGTACATTGTTGATGACTGTTTTATTTCTTTCTTCACTCCTCCTCAAATACCAATGTAAGTCGTTGACCATCTGATGGAAGTATGTCAATGCTGATCTATTCTCGGTTTTTTCAAGATGTTCAGTCATACTCTTGATATGGTTCTGAAACCTGGAAATCAACCATATATCTATTGGCCTCTTCAACATCACCTTCCCTTTATTATAATGTTTTTCGATTAATCCATAGAACGAAGAAAGCTTACTTCTCCATGATAGAACATCTCTCTCAGAAAAGTTTGCATCGTTCAATCCTTCAGCAGAATCCATCAATGTTATTCTAGTTGCATCAGCGCCATACTTTTCTATTGCATCCAACAACAGGATGAAATTTCCTTTGGATTTACTCATTTTTTCTCCTTCAACGTTTAGCATACCATTGACCATGAATGCTTTCGGCCACCTTTTCGTGTCAGGCCATACTGCTGTATGATGGAATATACAGAACGTTAAATGATTTGGTATTAATTCTTTTGCCGAGCCTCTCAAGTCGAAGCCATACCAATATTCAAATTCTTTTCTCATCTTCTGTAAGATTTCTTTGCTAATTCCTACCTCTTCAGATATTTTCTTGATATCACCTGCTCCATGAAAGATGTATTCAAACACACCATCGTTCAACTGGTCTGGTTCTATCTTCTCAGAGTTGATGTACTTTGCGATCGTGTAGTAAGCCATGTAAATGACAGAATCGCTCAAAGTTTCAACTATCCATTCCTTATCCCAAGGTAATTTGGTCCCTAAACCAGATTTTCTTGCACACGCCTTATCTTCTAACCATTCTATGATAGCTTCAAAATTCTTTCTGGCATCCTCTGGATAAATTTTCATCATCCTTAAACATTCTCTCGTCTTCTGTTTCCACCTCTCATCAGAGAATTTCAAGAACCACTGATTTTCAAGAATCTTGACGTGACATTTTGTTCCACATCTACATACCACTTCTCCCGAAGCTTCCCACATTTCTGAAGCGGCATTGATTTTCTGAAAATCTCTTGATAAGTCGTCTTTAACTTGAGATACTTTTAAACCTTGATAATCTCCGCAATTTTCTTTTAGGATGCCTTGATGGAATTCCTTCTTGTACAACAAATTCGTTGCTTTATCGAGTTTTTCAACCTCATTCTGATTCTTTATTCCAAACTCTTCACACAAATCAACTGCAGGATGTTCGCCTAAACCTTCAGTTTTTACTACAGATATCGGTTTTATTTTTTTGACCTCTTTGACATCTATTCCGTATTTCTCTAGGAATTTGGGATTGTTCATTAAGTCCTTCAATCCAATCCAATCATACGGAGCATGGGAAGGGACTGACATGACTAAACCAGTTGCGTTTTCAGGACTGACAAAACTCGCTGGTAGAATCAAAATTTCATTCTTAACTACAGGGTTTATACAAACCTTTCCAACCAATTCCTTTCCCATTATCTTTCCTTTGATTTGGACAGAATGTAATTGATCCTTCAATTTCTCTGCACATTTTTTACTTATGATCCAAATTTCATCGTCAACCTTTGCTTTAAGATATTCAACATCAGGGTTGACCCAAACGTTCGTCACACCATATATAGTTTCAGGTCTCAAAGTTCCCATCGGGATTATTTCACCGGAAGGAAGCTTAAACTTCAAAATTATATAATTGACAGGAGTCTCACCTTCGCCCTTGAGCCTATCATGATCACCTGTAGGACTCTCATCTTCAGGACACCAAACAACAGGGTGAGTACCTTGAATAACATATCCTTTATCTCTTAACAGTCGGTATTGCCATTCTATGAAACGGTTAAAGCATGGATCGATTGTGCTGAACTTTCTTCTCCAATCTATTGATACTCCGAGACTTTCAAAACCATTCTTTATAACTTTTTCCCAATATCTTGCAGTGTATTTTGGATCCTTGAATTTGTTTATCTCTTTCTTTGGAATACCTGCATCCAGAAGAATTTTTATTTGTTTTTCATCACCCTTTTTCAATCTTTCAGCGACTCCAACGATTGGTTCGCCAGTTGCATGGAAGGCGAATGGTAGAAGAACGTTAAAACCCTGCATTCGTTTGAATCTCGCTATCATATCTATTCGAGTGTAGGTAAAACCATGACCTAGATGCAAAGGAGCGTTAACATAAGGAAAAGCAGCATTTCCAAACCATTTTTTTTCTTCTTGAGGATCAACCTCGAATATTTTTTCATCTGCCCATTTATGTCTCCATTTTTGCTCTATTCTCTTAAAATTCACTTCGCTAACAATATTAAACACCCTTACACTAAGAATAAATAAAAGCAAATAAAAATGTTTTTATCTATAGAAGAAAAGGGCCTGTGGCTCAGTCTGGATGCTTAGCCAGAAAGAGCAGGTGATCTAAAGACCTGAAGCTTCTAACCACAAGGTCGGGGGTTCGAATCCCTCCAGGCCCATATTATCGAGGCTGCAGTTTAGGAGGAGAGCAGAAGAATGGCATCCCGTTACGAATGTGAAATAAGATTTATGATTTCTGATATAGATGAATTTAAGAAAAAACTCAAAGACTTGAAAGCCAAAGTGATTTTTGATTATGAATTTACCGACCATTACTATGTTAATAATTTGAAAACACCTTGGGATTTAAGTAAAAAGAATTTGAGACTGAGGATTTGGAGAAAACCAAAAGTTAAATATAGGATATTATTTACCGTGTTGGAACTAGTTGATGTCGATGGATTAAAATTCAAAAGATCCCTTTTCAAAGAAGGGAAACTATGTTTATATGAAGGTAAATTGGAAGATTGTAAAAAACTACTAGATTATCTTGGTTTTAAGAAGTGGTTTTCAATAGAAAAGAAGAATTGCACTCTCTATGAAATTCCAAATTATAACTTCAAAACAATTCATGAGTTTATTCCAAATCTTGGTTGGACGGGGGAGCTAGAAGTTAAAGGAGATAACCTAAAAGAAGCTGGAAGGATACTTAAAAGAGAAATTGAACTTTTAGGTTTAGATAAGGTTGAAGTCACTTCAGAACCAATTTCTCTAATATATGCAAAGAAAAATGGTTTATTAAAACGCTAATCTCTATCATGCTCTCCCACTAAACTAGATCCTTAGTCTAAATCCCATTAGGCCCATTTATTGAGGTTCGGGGTATTGGGTTTTAGAAGGAGTTATTCTACGGCTACCAGCTACTTTTATAGAATGCAATATTCTAAGTGTCCATTCTAACAAGATTGAAAAGATAAAGAACTGAGGTATTTCCCACCCTAGGGAGGGCATAGTCTTTAGTCGATTCATGAATAGATTCCAAGAGAAAAAGGATGGGTCAGTCAAGAATATAGCCAATAAAGCGAAGGGCATCAGTTTTGCTAAATCATGAGATAAATCTTCCTTAAAATAAGAAGCGATTCTAACTGTTGATACCAATGCCATTGAAATTAAAGCTATATTTCTAACCGTTATATTCTTAGCCAAGAAAAACAGGAAAATTGAAAGTACAATAAACCAGAAACCAACATAAAACGGGAAAACTATACCATACTTTAATATGTAGGCAAATGTGCTCCCCATCTTTTTTATTGTTTTCCATTTTACTTCCGGAAGGTCATATTTTGCCAAGTTCAGTTCGAATATGTCTCTCTTAGCCAATTTTTTGTAGAAATACCAAACAAAAGCTACATAGATGAACATTCCTATCGTGAATAATGCCAACTCCAAATAGGTAACGCTAATCAGGTTATAAAGCATATTATAGTAGTTCAAATTTTGAAAATTTTGGATTATTTCAGTGGTATTAAACTCAAACATATTTATTATATGTGAAACTTGAATAAAAATATTATAAATTATCAACATCCACTAAAACTCGAAACCTTAATAAAAGTTAAAAAGAAAAATAGAGTTGACAAATATGACAAGGTTGATTTTGTTAACTTCTGGTAAAGGGGGAGTTGGAAAGACAACTTTAGCCTCGAACCTATCTGCTGCTTTATCCGATTTGGGTGAGAACGTTATCGCGATGGATGCCAATTTAACAACACCTAATTTAGGCTTACAACTTGGTATGCACTTAGTACCGAGAACATTACATGATGTTTTGAAAGGGAATACCAGATTGAGAGATGCTATTTATCCACATCCTTACGGTTTTAAGGTAATTCCAGCAAGCTTAGGGCTCGATGATTTAAAAGGAGTTGATGTTGGGAGACTCCCAGAAATCAGTTTCAGTCTTCTTGGTAAAGCAGATTACATAATCATGGATTCTGCTGCTGGACTTGGTCGAGAAGCTCTCTCTGCTCTCTCTGCTTCTGATGAGATAATAATCGTAACTAATCCCGATCTACCATCTGTAACAGACGCACTAAAAATATTGAAGTTGGCTCAAGAATCAGATATAAAACTTATAGGTGCTGTAGTCAACAGGATAAAAGGAAATAAACATGAGCTATCAAAAGAGGAAATAGAAGGTTTGTTGGGAATTTCAATTATCTCAGAAATACCTGAGGATGATAATGTTTCTAAAAGTATCGCTGAGAAAAAACCATTGATTGAATATTCCCCCGATTCCCCTGCTGCAATAGAAATCAAGCATCTGGCCTCATTTTTAACTGGAAGAGAGAGTAAAAAACCTGAGTTAACTAAAAGTGGAAATTTATTACAAAGGTTCATTGGTTGGTTGACAAGATAATATGATTTACAAGGATGAAGTCTACGGTGATGTGGTCTTTAAGGAAAAAGTTTTGGTCGATTTAATCAATACTGATTTAATGAAAAGACTCAAAGGAGTCAATCAAGGAGGTCCTTTCGTTTTTGTGAATCCAAACCATGAATTTAGAAAATTTAAGATGACAAGGTTTGAACATTCTGTTGGAGTGTGTATATTGCTCAAAAAATTCAATTCTTCACCCGAAGAACAAATTGCTGGATTACTTCATGATGTTTCTCATACTGTATTCTCACATGCAGTAGACTTTCTATTTAATCGTAACACACAGCATGATTATCATGAGTTATTTCATGATGAAATGATTCTAAATTCTGATATTCCTTCAATTTTGAAAAGGTATGGTTTTAATGTTCACGATATCTTGGATGAAAAAAGATACACACTTCTTGAGAGAGAAATACCAGATTTGTGTGCAGATAGAATAGATTACTTCTTTAGGTTCATGTTGGAATATGAAAAAATTACTAAGAAACAGATTGATGATATTTTCAATGCATTTCTTGTTCATGACAATGAAATAATTTTTTCTGACATAAACCAGGCAAGATTTTTTGCAGAGAAATTCATTGAAGCAAACACATTAATATGGTGCACTCCTTTACAAGCTTCTCTCTTTCATACTATTTCAGAAATTTTGAGAATAGCAATTTCTAAGGGTATTATAACAAAAGAAGACCTTTTTACTACGGACGATGAAGTCATAAACAAACTAAAAAGTTCAGGAGATGAGAAAATAAAAGAGTTGTTGGATTTAATTCACGATATAGAAGTCATAGAGGCTAATAAAGATTATGATTTACATTTAAAATCTAAGGTGAGGTATACAGACCCCAAAATTTTGATAGATGATAAGATTTCTAGGTTATCTGAGGTAGATGAGACATACAAAAAACTGATGGAAATTTACATATCTGATAGGTCTAGAGGATTTTTTGTCAAGATTATAAAGAAAGAAAATTAGTTTTTTCTTTTAATTTCCATGAAATCTTCTAATTTACTGAAAGCTTCATCCATGGTTTCGATAGGAGGTAGTATGACAGAGCGAAAATGATCCTTTCCATAAATAGGACAAAAACCGGAGCCGTGAGGTAAAACAATACCTGTATTCTCTAAAACATCTAAACTGAATTCTTTATCATTCTTCCATCTACCTTTAAGGTCTACCTTAGGAAATATGTAGAAAGCCCCTTCTGGTTTTTGTGTTCGAATGTCTTCAATTTTATTCAATCTCTTATACGCAAAATCAGCTCTTTTCCTCAATTTATCATTCATTTCTTTTATATGATTTTGCTGTTTAGAGAAAGCAACGGCACATGCTTTCATTATCGGTGTACATGCACACAATCTCTGTCTTGCCAATTGCAATATCGAATTTTTCAATTCTGTCAATACATTCGTTGGGTCATGGAAGAAGGTATAACCTAATCTCCAACCTGGTATTAAAAAAGCCTTAGAAAAACCGTTAAAACCAATAACAGGAACATCTTTTGAGAGTGAAGATACCCCAAAGTGCTTTGTTTTACCGAAAACTAATGAGTCATAAATTTCATCAGAAATAATCAACAAATCATGTTCAGCAGCAATTTTAATCATCTTTTCAAGTATGTTTTTATCATAAACTGCTCCAGTAGGATTGTTTGGATTTATTATAACGATCGCTTTTGTCTTTTCGTTTATTTTTTCCTTTAAATTGTCAACATCTGGTTTCCATCCATTTTCTTCGTCTGTCCTATAAGGAACAGGTTTCCCATCGCTTAAGTTAATATACTGCGTGTAATTGGGATAAGTGGGACCTGGTACTAGAATTTCATCTTCTCTTCCTGGTTCAATTAAAGCACTAAAAAGAAAATATATACCTTCACAAGTTCCTTCTGTGATAATCACATCTTCTTTCGTTAAGTTTAGATTATTCTTATTGTTTTCTCTTTCTACTACAGCTTCAATTAAAGTTTCATCTCCTTGAGCGTCTGAGTAATAACCAACTCTCTCTTTCAAAACATTAATCAGTGATTCTTTCAAAAATTCTGGTGTGTCAAAATCGAATCTATTTGGATCACCTAGATTGAAGAAATAAATCTTTTCTCCTTTTGAATCGAATTTCGATTTTAACCCTTTAGCTCGAGTCGCCAGATCTCTTAGGACTGAAGTAAGTTTTTTAGAACGTTTGCTCGGTTGGATAATTTGCATAACAATCTTATGTCAATACTGATTATTTAAATTGACTTCTTAAAGTTTTTAATCTCTTCAACTTTCTTTCATCGATTCAAAAAGTAAGTTTACATCTAACTCAAAAGAAGCAACAGGCATTTCCAATTCCCATGAATTCAAAACCTCAGGATGAATCTCACCAAATCCACCAAGTGTTTTACCGCCGATAACAATCCTACCAGATCTGCCTTTGATGAAAAAAGGCATAGAAGCCTCTTCTATCCTATACCTATTAACACCAAAGTTATTGAGTAAACTTTCGACTATTGATTTCATTTTAGAGAAATTAGCCTTCGAATAACACATAACTATGCAAAGTTTTTTAATAGTTTTAGCACCTGAGTCAGAATGGAGATCGAGTTTTATTACATCTCCAACTTCAAAAATATTCTGTGGATATTCTCTATGTTTATTTCTCCAAAGGACTTCCATTAAACTAGGTAGTAACCAAGTTCTGATGATAGAATAATCTTCAGTCTTCGGGTTGATTGTTTCTATAACATCCTTTTCTTCTATTTTCATTTTTTTGTATAAGTTGTTCTTATTCGTTAACATAAAAGTAACCACTTCTTGTAAACCATATCCTACCAATAATGTTCTGAGTTTAGTTGAAAACGTTTCAAGTGGATTTTCTTCTCCTATCGTTGATATGTTTGGTATCACTGGTTCAAAGTTTTCGTATCCATAGGCTATAGCGATATCCTCAACCAAATCTATCGCATGCATTATATCAGTCCTATAACAAGGAATAATGACTTGAAGATTTTCCTTCCCTACTTCGGCAGCATCAAAACCCATTTTTTGTAGGTACTCAATTATCTCATAATTAGTTAAGTTTAAACCAAGCAATTGATTGACATATGTAGGATTTAAGTTCATGATATCATTTTCAAGATTTGGTGTATCTATCCTTCTGTCAGGATATTTTACCTTTATCATATGTATTTTTCCTTTCCTGTCTGCCAAAGAAGTGACGACTATATTCAAGACTTCATTGATAGTTTTCTCATCAGTTCCAGTAACATCGATAAAAAGATTCTTTGTGTTTTCATCAACTTTAGTGTCTTCCGAGTTTATAATCGGTGGCATCGACAGAACTGTATCTTTTGAATCCATTAGAATGGGATATTTTTCCTTTCCTTTTAATATCCAAGCATAATCCTTCCCTTTTGGAGTATGTTTTAAAATGTTATCTAGCGTCATCTCTTTACTCTCTTCTAATGGAACAAACTTGAATGAAGGATCTTTAACAGTGTAATACAATGGAAATTTGACTTTGTCAAGGTCATAAACACCTATCGATGCCTTTCTTCTATTTCTTGCATGTGTGATGTGTAATTTCTCCTGAACTTGCATCAAGGATTTTATGGAGTCATCTGTAAAGGTCATTCCAGTGACAGCAGCACAAACAATGAAGGGTCTAACAGGTTTTGTAGAGGGATCAACCTTTAACAAGTATTCTGATTTCTCAGCCTTGTACTTTTTCAAACCAGTTCTAATATTCGTGAAAGAGGAGAATGTTCTCGCTAAACCCTCGACAGATAACATGTCAGGTCTGTTTGGATTAATTTCAATAGAGAATTCCTCTCCCTCTACACCTTCCCATGCAACTCCTAACATTGGCAACTTCTGTTCAATTTCATCAATCGAGATATCTTTTCCTAAAAGACGACAGAAATCCTTTCTATCTACGGTTATAACTGGCATAGATTCACTATTTAATTAAATCAAGATTATCATTTATAATGATTGGTTTGACCGATTCAATTTTAAGAAACTTGGTAACTCAGCAACAGAATCTAAAACGTCTTCAACTCCCCTTTCTTTAAAATATTTTTTATCCAAACCTCCTGATAATACTCCGATAAATTTAATTTCAGCTCGCTTAGCAGATTCAAAATCGACTAAGGTATCACCAACGTAAATAGCTTCTTCTGGTTTAACATTCAAGCGATTACATACATAAATTAGTGGTTCGGGATCAGGTTTATTCTTTTCTGTATCTTCCGCTGATACTATCGCATCAAACAAATTGAGGTCAAAATTTGCCTCCTTTAAGTGTTTTTCGATAAAAAATCTCCTCTTACTAGAGACTATCCCAATCTTAAAACCATATTCCTTCAATTTCTTTACACTATCAACTGCTCCTTTAACTGGAGGTATCTTTGTATTTAAATCCAAAAGTAATTTCCTATAAGTCGATCTTACCAATTCCACATCTTTACCAGGCCAAGTAATTTTTATTATTACATCCAATGGTTTACCCAAGAGTTTCAATATCTCCATTCTAGGAGGTACTCTAAATCCCAATACTCTCGCAGTTTCTTGATAAAGATCTATTATTAAATCAACATCGTCTATAAGTACACCATCCACATCAAAAATTATTGCTTTTAACATTCATTCACCGAATAAAAGATTATGTGCGTTTCTTAACATTTTAAACCTTTCTTCAACCTTTGCTCTATTCACGATATTTTTAGTTCCAAAATCTTCGACAACGAACGAAGCCGCTGCAGAAGCGAAAAGACCGGAATCCAACAGATCTTTAGTTTCGAAATATTTTATCCCAAAAGCAGCTGCGAAAACATCACCACATCCTGTTGGATCAATCGTAGTTGTTTTATAAGCAGGTATTCTGTGAATTTTTTCACCAGCGATTATAGATCCTTTCTTACCGAGTGTCAGTTCAACAACCTTCACACCACAATCTAAGAGTTCATTACAAATTTCAACATAATTCTTATTTTTCGATATTGAAGAGATTTCATCTTCACCGATTTTTAAAAGATCAATATACTTCAAGAACTCGTCTCTCTCATCCCATAATATGTTAATTACCTCTTTATTTTTTAACTTCCTCACAAGTCCCTGTGCATCAAGAGAAAGAATTTTTGAATTTTTTCGTGCCTCCTTAACACATTCAAGCGTAACTTCATTGAAGACAGGTCCTAGATGAATTATATCCACTTTCTTAATTCTTTTATGGTCAATTTCACCAGCATCACTTAACAACAATTGTTTTCTTTTCTTCTCCGAATAATCATTAACGAAATGAGTAATAACTTCACTATTCTGTAAATCAATACTAATTCCTTCATTCTTCAGATTTCTAATCCAATGATTTAATTCAATATTACCCTTACTCAGTACGTGGGTCTCACATCCTAATCTTGATGCGGTTATAGAACAATAACTTGTTGCTCCCCCAAAGGTAATTTTCTCTATATCTTTTGTTCTTATTATATCCTTCGTTAAGTTTCCTATTACTAAAAACTTCATAACTATCCTAAACAACTTTCTCCATAAGAAAATTTAAAATTACGGATTCTCTAATCTTAAAATTTATAAGGATAAAATACAAGATGATGAAGTAATATGAAAGAAATCAGATGGCATGGTAGGGGAGGCCAAGGTGCAGTTACTAGTGCTTATCTCCTAGCTATGGCCGCATTCAAGGATGGAAAGTATTCACAGGCCTTTCCTTTTTTTGGAACCGAAAGAAGAGGGGCACCTGTCGTTTCATTCACGAGAATAGATGATAAATTCATAAGAACCAGGGAACAGGTTTATAATCCCGATTATGTTGTTGTTTTAGACCCTACCTTATTAGCGGTTGTTGATGTAGATGAGGGTGTTAACAAGGATGGGTTAATTATAATCAATACCAAACAAAAAGTAGATTTGAACTCTGAAGTTAAGATTGTCGATGCAACTTCTATCGCTCTTGAGGTCATAGGTAAACCTTTCGTCAACACTCCCATGATCGGTGCATTAGTAGGGGCAACTGGTATAGTTACTTTGAATTCAGTCATAGATGCTATAAAAGAAAGATTTCCCCAGCCTATTGCTGACAAAAATATTGAAGCGGTGAAAAAGACTTATGAAAAAATCAAAGGATAAATCAAAGAGTAAACACACGATTGGAGGTACAGTCAAAGAACCAGGGAGTGCTAAGGTTTTAAAGACTGGAGTATGGAGAAATTTTAAGCCAGTTGTAACTGAAAAATGTATAGGTTGCGGTACATGTGTTTTATTCTGTCCTGAGGGATGCATCAAAATTGTTGATAAAAAAGCTAAGATAGATTACGATTATTGCAAGGGTTGTATGATTTGCTTAGTTGAGTGCCCTGTTAAAGCTATAATAAAAGAGAGAGAGGAGAAATAGATGGTAAGGAAATTGATGGAAGGGAGTGAATTCGTATCTGAGGCTGTCAGATTGTGTAGACCAGATCTTGTTAGTGCTTATCCTATTACCCCACAGACACATATAGTTGAGAGCCTAGCTAAGTTAAAAGCTGATGGGAAAATAGATGCTAAATTCCTAGAAGTTGAGTCAGAGTTTTCTGCGATGTCGAGTGTTGTCGGTGCAGTTGCAGCCTGTTCAAGAGCCTTTACTGCAACTAGTTCTCAAGGTTTGGCTTTAATGCACGAAGTCTTGTTCGCAGCTTCAGGTTTGAGGTTACCAGTTGTCATGATTGTGGCAAATAGAGCTTTATCTGCTCCAATAAACATCTGGAATGATCATTCTGACACGATGGCAGAAAGAGATTCAGGTTGGATTCAATTATATGCTGAAAACATTCAAGAGGTTATCGACACTTTAATTCAAGCTTATAGGATTGCTGAGGATAACAGAGTCCTATTACCAGTCATGGTTTGCATGGATGGTTTTATCTTAACACATACTATCGAGCCTGCCGACTTGCCAGATCAAAAAGAAGTCGATGAATTCTTACCAAAATATAAACCAACTCATGCTGTTTTAGATCCTGAAAGACCGATGACTCTTGGTCCGTTTGCTTATCCAGAGCCTTACTTTGAATTGAGAAAAGAATTATCCAAGGCAGTCGATGATTCAAAGGAAGTTATCTCAGAAGTTAACGATAAATTTGCTAAAAAGTTTGGTAGAAAATATGGAAATGGATTGATAGAAGAGTATAAGAATGATAGAAAAATAGCAATCATAGGTTTGGGTTCTGTTTGTGGTACTTTAAGAGAGGTTGTTGATAAAAGGAAAGATACAGGTTTGGTTAAAATAAAATGTTACAGACCACTTCCAAAAGAAGATTTGAATAAAGCTTTAAAAAGAAAAAAGATAGTCATCGTATTAGAAAAAGCTGTTGCTATAGGTCTTGGTTCTGGTCCAGTTTTTGCTGAGATTCGCGATCTCTTATATTCTGTAAAAGAAAGGCCAAAAATCATAAATGCAATTGCTGGATTAGGTGGTGTTGATATTAGAATTAAAGATGTAAATGCTTTGATTGATGAATCGAAAAATATGAAAGATGGTGAAGTGAGATGGTTGAAGAGTTGATGTCACCTGGAACTAGGACATGTGCAGGTTGTGGGGCAGTCCTAGCTGCAAGACTCGTATTGAAAGCTACTGGTAAAGATGTTATAATTTGTGAATCAACAGGATGTATGGAAGTTACTTCTACTCAATATCCAACAACAGCATGGAAGGTTCCTTGGATTCATGTACTTTTTGAGAATCCTGCATCTGTGGCTGCTGGTGTTAAGGCTGCTCTAGAAGCTCAGAGTAATGATCACACTCAAGTAATTGCTTACGGTGGAGATGGAGGAATTGTTGATATTGGGTTTGGAGCAGTATCGGGTGCTTTGGAAAGGAACGATGATATCATGATCATCACTTACGATAATGAGGCCTATGCGAATACTGGTGTTCAAAGGTCTGGTGCAACTCCTTTCGGAGCGAGTGCGACGACCACACCAGCTGGTCTTGAGTCAATAGGTAAGAAACAGTGGAAGAAGAATATACCTATGATAGCTGTGGCTCATGGCTCGAAGTATGTGGCAACAGCAAGTATAGGTTATCCACAAGACTTAATGAATAAAGTTAAAAAAGCGATGAAAGTTAAGGGTACAAGATACCTCCACATTCATACTCCTTGTCCTGTTGGTTGGGGATTTGATTCTTCTGAGACTATTCAGATTGCTAAGTTAGCAGTACAGACTGGAATGTGGATGTTATATGAGATTGAGGATGGGAAGTTTAAGATGACGATGAAACCTGAATTGAAGCCTGTCGATGAATACTTGAAGATGCAGAAAAGGTTCAAACATCTGAAAGATGATACGATTAAAATAATACAAGATCATATCGATAAAACTTGGAAGGAATTAGACAATCTTGAGAAGAGCGGGGTCAATTTAAGGACTATATTGTAAATTTTATAAGATACAGATTTGCTGTATAGAGAAAATACTTTATCCAATTTTTCCATATCTTCTTCTTTTAATTTCCATCCTACAGCACCGAAATTCTCTTTCAAGTGATCAATATTCAAAGTTTTAGGTATAGTAATCACTCTATCTTTTGATATTAACCAATTTAATGCCACTTGAGCTTGAGTTTTGTTGTATTTTTCTGCTATATTATCCAACAATTTGAAACCAGGTTTTGCGAGTCTACCCAATGCCAATGGTTTATATGCGATTAACATGATTTTTTCTTTTTGACAATAGGCAAGCAATTCTTTTTCCGGTTCTTGATGTAAAAGATTATACTCCACCTGATTCGCAACTATTTTTTGTTTAGTTAATTGTGATTGTGCTTCTTTCATGAGTTTGACAGAAAAATTGCTAACGCCTATGAATCTTGTAAACCCTTCTTCCACAATGTATTCCATAGCTTTCATAGTTTCTTTCAGTGGAATATCAGGATTTGGCCAGTGAATGAGATATAAGTCTACAAAGTCTATTTCCAACCTTTTCAAACTTCCTTTCATCGAGTTCACTAAATCATCAAACCTTAAATTTTCGGGAGAAACTTTAGTGACGATGAATAACTTTTCTCTATCGAACGGTTTTATCGCTTGACCAACTATTTCTTCAGAATGTCCAGCAGCATACATTTCTGCAGTATCTATATGTGTCATTCCAAGTTTTATTCCTTCTCTTAAAACCCTGACCGCTTGTTCATCTTGAGATTTATCAGGACTTAATCCTCCTCCTACTCTCCAAGTTCCTAAACCCAAAACAGGAATTTTAATTCCTTTTACTAGTTCTCGATATTCCATGTTTAATACTTCGTGGGAAATTTAAAAATCCTTCCTTTTTCACCTATAGAAATACTTTTAAAAGTATAACATTATACTGAAATCCAATGATTGGTATAGTTGGTTACGGCGGATACGTGCCTAGATTTAGGATAAAAGTGGAAGAAATTGCTTCAGTCTGGGGAAGCAATGCTAAATCAATAAAGGATGGATTATTGGTAGATGAAAAATCAGTTCCTTCGATAGATGAGGATACAGCAACTATATCAGTTGAAGCCGCTTTAAATGCGTTAAAAATGGCTCAAATAAATCCTCAAAAGATTGGTGCAATCTACATAGGTTCTGAATCGCATCCATATGCTGTTAAACCTACATCTACTATAGTTGGAGAGGCTATTGGCGTTGGTTCAGAATTCACAGCAGCAGACACAGAATTTGCATGTAAAGCTGGAACAGCAGGTATACAGATGGTTATGGGTTTAATAAAAGGAGGTTACATTGAATTTGGATTAGCAATAGGAGCAGATACTGCTCAGAGTAAACCTGGAGACGCTCTCGAATACACAGCATCAGCTGGAGGGGCAGCATTCATCGTCGGTAAGAAAAACATAGTAGCTGAAATAGAAGGAACCTTTTCTTGTTCAACTGATACACCAGATTTTTGGAGGAGAGATACTGTTGAATATCCAAGCCATGGAGGAAGGTTCACTGGGATCCCTGCTTACTTCAAGCATGTTGTTTCTGCAACCAACGGTTTAATGAATAAACTCAACTTGAAACAATCGGACTTTGATTTTGTTGTTTTTCACATGCCAAATGGTAAATTCCCATTAAAAGCAGCAAAGATGTTAGGTTTTGACTCAAACAAACTAACTCCTGGTTTTGTCATTAAAAAAATAGGTAACACTTATTCAGGTTCATCCATACTCGGTCTGGCAGCAACTTTGGATATTGCCAAGCCAGGTCAAAGAATCTTGATAACATCATACGGTTCAGGAGCTGGCAGTGATTCCTTCAGTATAAAAGTTACAGACTTGATTGAAAAAAAGAGAAAGAGAGTTAAAAAAATACAAGATTACATCGACGACAAAGAATACGTTACTTACGCCAAATATACTAGGTTAAGGAGAGGGATATGAAAGTTGCTGTTATAGGTGTTGGTACTACAAACTTCGGAGAGAACTGGGATGTGAATCTTAGACAGTTAGCAATAGAGGCAGGAACTAAAGCTATATTAGATGCGGGAATCAGAGGAAGAGATTTGGATGCGATTTATCTTGGTAACATGTCTGCTGGTAGGTTTATTGGACAGGAACATGTAGCTGCTATGGTCTCTGGAGAATTAGGTTTATCCATTCCAGCGATGAGAATTGAGGGTGCATGTGCTTCAGGTGGACTTGCATTGAGACAAGGTTTACTTTCAATATTATCGGGTCAACACGATATCATACTTGTTGGTGGAGCAGAGAAAATGACTGATTTGATGACTGATGGTGTCACATCATCTTTAATGGGTGCAGGAGATCAAGAATGGGAGGCTTATTATGGAGTAACATTTCCAAGTCTATACGCAATGATAGCGAGAAGACACATGTTTGAATTCGGTACAACAAGAGAGCAATTGGCTAAAGTTGCTGTGAAGAATCATCATAACGGATCTTTAAATCCTATTGCACAGTTTAGAAAAGAAATAACGATTAAAGATGTCTTAAATTCACCGATGGTTGCAGACCCATTAACCCTTTTTGATTGTTCACCGATAACTGATGGTGCTGCTACTTTGATTTTATGTAAGGAAGAATTAGCAAAGAAGTATACAGATGATCCTGTATATATAATAGGTTGTGGTCAGGCTTCTGATACTCTTGCTCTTCACGATAGGAGGTCTTTGACAACTTTAGATGCGACTGTTAAGGCTGCTAAAGATGCATATAAACAGGCAAGTATTACTGTTAAAGATGTAGACTTGGCAGAAGTTCATGATTGCTTTACGATTGCGGAGATAGTTGCGACAGAAGATTTAGGTTTTTGTAAAAAAGGAGAGGGTGGAAAACTTTTGGATGAGGGAGAAACAGAGATAGAAGGGAGAATTCCTGTCAATACATCCGGCGGATTAAAGGCTGTTGGACATCCTGTCGGTGCTACTGGAGTTAAACAGGCTGTTGAAATAGTTTTGCAGTTGAGAGGACAAGCAGATAAGAGACAAGTCAAAGATGCTAAGATTGGTTTAACTCACAATGTGGGAGGTTCTGGAGCTACTGCTGTAGTTCACATATTTTCGAGGTGATAGTATGGGTCATGAATCTAGCGTTCCATTGTTTTGGCGTTTGATTAAACCGAGATATCAATTGATTGGTACAAAATGTAAAACTTGTGGTAATGTTTTCTATCCGCCAAAATATCTTTGTCCAGTCTGTAGGAAAGAGGGAAAGTTAGAAGACACAAAGTTGAAGAGAACTGGAAAGATACTAACTTTCTCTATTGTTAGGTCTGCTCCTACTGGGTTTGAAAAGGAAGTACCTTATCCTGTTGCAATAATAGAATTGGATGATGGGCCTAGATTGACTTCTCAGATAGTCGATTGGAAGGAAGGAGACTTGAAGATTGGAAGAAGAGTTGAGGCCTGTTTTAGAAGGATTTATACTGATGGAAAAGAGGGAATAATAAATTACGGGTTAAAATTCAGACCAGTTTAAGTTATTTATATAAAAAACAATTAGAACAATTGGGGGTGTATATGAGACTTATTAGCGAAGACTTTGAGGATAATGGTGAGATTCCTTCTGAGTTTACTTGCGACGGTAGAGACATTTCACCTCAACTATCATGGAGCGATGTACCTGAAGGGACGAAGAGTTTTGCTCTGAGTGTTGCAGATCCTGACGCACCAATGGGAACATTCATTCATTGGTTAGTTTATGACATCCAAAAGGATACAAAAAATATTCCGAGAGGAACTTTACCACCAGGAGCTAAACAAGTTGAAAACGATTGGGGTAAAGAAGATTGGGGCGGACCTTGTCCTCCATCAGGAACTCATAGGTATATTTTCACGCTTAGTGCATTAGACATTGAACATATAGAGGGCGTCAATAAAAATAATTTCTTCAATAAGGTTGAAGAACACACTATTGAAAAGGCAGTATTAACCGGACTATACAAAAGAAAATAAAAAAAGAAACTCAATCATTTAGTTTCTCTGTAGACTTCTCCATATAAACTGTATCCTATGATTAACATTATGAAATATCCTATCGCTGCTCCGATTAATGGTAATAAACTGAGAACACCTACTACTATTGCTGTGACTACGACAATCAATAACCAGGTTATAAAGTAGTTTCCTGTGAGTATTTTTTTCTTTAAAGTTCCTAGGTCGAATGCTGCACTGAAACTGTTATTTTTTACGTAGTTCATGACTGCCATTGGTGATATGTAAAAAGCCAACAACAATAGTAATCCACCTATGATTATTGATGGTGCTGCCAAAAACGTCGTAGATATAATTTGTGGTAACATCGAAGGCATTGCTTGTGAAAACAATCCCCCCCAAGCTCCTGGATACTCTCCCATATTTCTTAACATTTCTGGTGTTATCCCTGCACCCATGATCATACCTAACATTGGACCTATAGTAAGTCCAAATCCCATCATCATCACTAAAATTCCTGGTATTGAGTATATGAATAGAATAATGTCTGATACTAATCCTCTAACGAATAAATGCCACCAATCTTTCCACTCTGGCATTTTTGAAGACTTTTTTGTTTTATCTAGTCCTGATGATCCTATTGCGAATCCCTTGGCAATCCAATGAACGATCGGTATAAATGTCAATACTACGCCTATTATTAGTTTCACTAGGTCTGTAAAGGGTTTTTTAAAAGCCTGTTCATAATTAACCATTCATCGCACCCCCTTATTTTCTCTTTTTGATTTAAGATATTATAAACTTTTTTTATTATATTTACTACCAACAAAACAACTCAATTTATCCTAACCAAATTTTAGCTTCTCTCAATTGTTTCAAATCGTTCCAGTATAATTCACGTATGTCTTTGATGTCGTAATTGATCATTACTAATCTTTCAAACCCAGGACCCCATGCCAAAACAGGAATATCCTTTCCAAGCAACGGTTTGACAACTTCCGGTCTGAATATTCCAGCTCCAGCCAACTCAATCCATTTTTTCTGAATAGGATGAAATATATCAACTTCAGTCGACATCTCAGTGTAAGGGAAATAACCTGGTCTAAACCTTACTTTTGGGAATCCCATCTTAGTGAAGAATCTTTTCAAATAACCTAATAGATGTTTGAACGTAACTTCTTCTCCGACAACGATTCCATCTGTCTGATAGAATTCAACTAGGTGATGCCAATCTAAAGTTTCATTCCTGAAACATCTACCCACAGAGAAAAATTTTGCGGGCAATTCTGCTTCTCTCAATGTAGCGAGAGTCCTCGCAGACAATAGAGTAGTATGAGTCCTGAGGATGTTTTTTCTTGCGAATTCAGCATCCCACTGATATTGCCAGCCTTTTGAGCCACAAGTCCATCCGTATTCGTGTGTGGCCTTGACTGCTTCTACTAACTCCTTTTTAGGTAACTTCCCCTTCTCAGGGGTTTTCATGTAGAAAGTGTCGGCCAAGTCTCTAGCAGGATGGTCTTGTGGTTGATAGAGAGCATCGAAATTCCAGAAAGAAATGTCGAGAATAGGACCATTCATTTCCTTGAAACCCATCTCCAACCAGACTCGACGAATATATTCGATGACTTGAGTCATGTAATGTTTTTTTCCTGGGAAAGTTTTTGTCACGGGAAGCGAGATATCGTAGGGTCTGATTGATTTTCCCTTCCATTCCCCTGAGATTATTATTGATGGAGTTAGCTGTCCGATGTCTTCTTCTATTTCTATCTGCGGGAGAATTTTCCTACCCAAATCAGTTAAAGAAATCTCCTTCTTGACTTGACTCCTTTTTTTAATTAAACCTCTTTTAATGAGCTTTTCCGACGTTTTTTTGTCTAATTCATCAAGACGTTTTCTACCTTCTTTTAAAAGAGATAGTACATCTTCTTCAGGGATCTTTTTATCTAATGCAGCCTTTCCCTCATCAGTTATACTCAATAAACCATTTTTAATATCAACCCAACCATTCTTTTTAACCCAAACAAGAGCAACAGAAAATCTTTTTACTTTTTTTCTTAACTCATCAATTTTTTTCTTCTCCTTACTTACAATGTTTATAAGGTTCCTCTCTGGTAAACCTTCTTTCTCGTATTCTAAACCCTCTTTAGTCAGTTCCACATATTCAGTAACATCCTCCTTTATCTTGATGACACCCTTGACTTTTGCCCAGAGTGATGCCTTTTCAATCGCGTCTTTAACCAACCCTGTCATTTCTTGCAGTTCTTGGATACTTGAATGGTCTTTCCTTTCTAAAGCTTTCAAAATCTTCTTCTCGTTTTCATGGAGTTGTTTTATGAGCTTCTCTTCCATACTTTCACTAAAGAAAATTGGTATTGGAAATACAAAAATCTTCTGATTAACAAACTTTAACTTATTTAAGAAGTTATATAATTGTATGTCTCAACACAGGATTTACATCTCTGTTTGTGGAGAAGGACTTGGTCATTCTTCTCGTGCTTTAGCGATTAAAAAAGAATTGGATGGCAGAGGATGTGAAGTCTTACTAGGGTCTTACGGTTACGCATATGATTACTTGAAAAGTCAAAAGTTATGTAAAGTCGTGAAAATCCCTAGAGAATGGAAAATGATAGGAAAGGAAGGTAAATTCAGCATAGGGAAAACCTTTCTTTCAACGTTAAAAATTATTTTGACTAAGTACGGTACTTTAATAAATAAAGAAAAAAGAATAATGGAAAAAAATAGGATTTCTTGTACTATAAGTGATGGAAGAATAACACCAATATTAGCAGGGAGCTATCACTTAGGTTTACCAGTTTTATTTGTGACGAATATAACCACAGTGAGAAAAAGTTTTTTAAATGGTAAATTAGAAAGGTTTATCAGACCTCCCTTGGATTTAATGGGAAGGGTTGGAGTGTTTTTATTGGATGAGATTTTGATACCTGATTTTCCTCCTCCTAATAACATTTGTCATTATCTAACCTCCAAACGCAAAAGAGTGAAAAAGAAAACTTCTTTTGTTGGACCACTTGTGAATAAGAAATTATACACTTCAAAACCTATTAAAAAGAAGAAAAAAACTATTCTTACGCTCGCAGGTGGTCATGAATTCAGGAGACCCTTAATCGATTGTGTTTCAGAAGTTGCAAAAATGAATAAAGATATAGATTTCATCGTAATATCACGACTCATAAAAGAAGAAGTAATTAGTCAAAATCTGAAACTTTTACCATTCGTGAAAAATGTTTATCCATATATTAATGCTTCTGACATGATCATAGCCCAATCAGGCTACTCAACTACAATGGAGATAATATGTGCTGGAAAGATAGGAATTCTTATTCCAGATAAAAATCAGTATGAACAAGAAGCTATAGCTCGAAGAGTGAAAGAATTGAAACTATGCGAAAGCATAACTTACGATAAGTTGAGACCCAAATTACTAATGAAAAAAATTGAACTGTTGATGAGTAGGGATGAATATAAAAATAATGTTAATAGACTTTCGAAACTTGCGAAAAAATTGAATGGTCCAAAAAGAGTTGCAGATATCGCAATTGATTATTCTTCAAGAATGAAAAATTAATTATTTCAAGATTAATCTCAAACCAGAATGATAATATCCATCATGCAAACTTCTCCACACAATTCTTTTTCTTCTGTGTTTCAAGTATCTCAAAAGTATGAAACAATAAATCATTAAAAATGGGTCTACAACTAAAAAAATCGGGGTGTATAAGATTAGATGATTTTTTTTAAATCTAATCAAACCGGTAATCATTGTAAGATTAAGGATTAAAAATGAAGCTAAACTTATAAGAAAAGCATTGAATGAAATAATTAATCCTAAAAACATTAAAATCAATGAAATTAGAGAAAGTATCTGAATGGGGTATGAAATCAAAGAAATGAAAAGACCGAGAGATCTTTTTTTAAATATTTTTTTAATTTTTTTCGAGTAAAACTTAAATGTTTCCAAAACAGCATTCTGCCACCTTAATCTCTGTCTAATGTATTGCCTGATATTTTCAACTTCTTCTTGCCAAACTTCCGCATCTACCACTTTAATTTCCCATCCTTTACTGTAGAGTTGGATGCTCAATTCAAGATCTTCTGCCAAACTTTTTTTCCCGTGATATCCCACCGACTTTAAAGCCTTTTTTCTAACAGCATAGTTGGCTCCACAGATAAAGTGAACACTTTTCTTAAAAGTTCTTCCCAATTGATAAATGACATATGTCCATTCATCCTCAACTGCCCTCAATCTAGTGAAAAGATTTTTGTAAAAATTTCCACAGTGTGTTAAACCAATTACAGCTCCAACTTTTTTGTTCTTAAAAGGTTGAACTATGTCAATAAGCCAATCCTTCTCACAAACTCCATCAGGATCTGTCATTGCTAGGATATCATGTTTAGCAACTTTCTTTATCGCTTCATCTAGACCATAAGCCTTTCTATCATATTGTTTTGGGATTCTGTAATATTTTATAACACCTTTTCTTGCATACTTTTTACAAATTTTTTCTGTTTCGTCTTTTGAAGCATTATCTACGATGATTATTTCAAACTTTCCAGGGTAATTCAAGGACAGAAAATTTTTTATTTTTCTTTCAACTATATTCCCGTCTTTCCAAAACCAAGATATTACGGACACATTAGGAAAAAAAGATTTTTTATGTTTGGGTCTTTTCGTTTTTAAACCAATTATCAAAAAAATTAATGAAATTAAGTAGACAAAGCATGAAAAAATTAATAACAGACTCCAGGCCATTTTAAAACCTTATTTTTAATATTTTGAAAGTGAATTTAAATGTCTCTATTATTTAATGGAGGTTAAACATGAAACCATTTGTACAAATTTAAACTCTAATCGAGATAAAATATTTAACGTAAATTTTAGAAATTATTAAAAGAAGATATATGTCTAAAATAGATATATTGCTCAGATTAACGAGAATAAAGGAAAATTCGCCGGTTTCGGAGATTCCGTGGATTTTACGACTAATTTTTATATTCCCTTTGATATTTCTAATTTCACCGCAAAACTTTTTCTCATACAATACAATCATTATTTTCTTGGCCAATGTATTTCTCACAGCTTCTGGTTTTATCATAAACGATTTGGAAGATGCTGAAGACGATTATCATGATTTAGAGAAAAGAAAAAGAAACCCCATTGCTAATAACGAGCTAACTAAAAAACAAGGATACTTGATTGGCTTTTCATTTCTGTTTATAGGTTTATCATTACTTTTGACTATAAGTTATTTAGTCTTTCTTGTCGGTTTAGTTCTGATTTCAGTAGGAATTGTTTATTCATGGAAACCCATAAGACTTAAATCCATACCAATCATAGATCTCATTTCTCATTCCATTTCTTTAGGTATTTTACAATTCTCAACGACATATTTAACATTTCGTTCTTTCGGTCTACAATTTATATCACTTTTAATGATAATCATACCTTTTTCAGTAGCAATAGACATTCTTCAAGAGGTGAGAGATTTTAGTGTGGATAAAAAAGCCAAAATAAATAACACTATCCAAAAATTTGGTAGGTTTAATCCAACAAAATTTTTTGTTATCTTAGGTACTATAATAGTTACAGGTTTTGGTATCCTATGTAGTACTATAGATAGAAGCAGTATTTTTTTCAGTATTTTTCTTTCACTTTCAATTCTTTCAGGTATAATAATATTGTTAAGAACTGTTGTTAAAATGCGCAAATTTTCTGAATTATACTATTCTTAAATACCTAGTTTGCATTTTATCATTGGATGAATTTTAATTTTTCAGAAAATGTTCATCAAAATAAAGAAAATAGTAACAAAGTTACTGAAATTATTATACTGAATACTGGAATGACAAGAATATGAACTTTTTTTATCATATTTAGATGGACTAAATTTCATTTTATTAAAAGAATACATAACTGATATGATCAGTAAAAAAAATGAACAATATCACTTTGTTGTATAATATAAATTTAAAAAACTTTATAATTTTTTCATGCAACTATCTGGATTCCCTTTATTACCTATTACGATTATTATTTTCTATTTTATCCAATATCTTTATGTCAAGTTAAAAAACCAAATAGTAATTATATTTTTACTACTGCTGTACACTTTTGTACTAACAGAATCTTCTTTTCATTTATTGGTTTTTCTAATATCAACCATTATTGGATATATTTCTGATTTTTATGGAGTTAGAAAGAATCTATGGAAATATCCTACAAAAAGTGGCTATTCATTATGGGTAGGAGTATATTGGGGAGCATTAATTCTTTCCTTAGTGAAGATGAGCACAATGGCAATTCAAATCACGTTTGTTCTTGCTTTAACAGCATTTATTGTTGAATATTTTTATGGAACTCCAAAAATACTTTCTAAACCCCTTTTATTTTTCAGATATTTTTCAATCATGATCTTAGTATTTAGTTATCCCCATTTGTTTTTTCTCTCATTCTTTTTTGGAATGTTTAACGAATTAATAGCAATTAAAAGATTTCAAACATGGAAATATAGTTCAAACTTTAGTTTTATTTTATTTGGACTTGGTTATGCTATAGTTTCAATTTCAACAATCATTGTTGCTCAATTTCTTATGAATTATAGGATACCTAATCTAATGGAAATAATTACCTTATCATTTATATGTACTTCTTATGTATTCGAATTCATTATGAGCAAGACTAGTTTTGGATATTCATTAAATATTTTAAAAAGATGATAATGTTAGAATGACATTTATTAGAAAATCTAGAACGATAATGAGATTTAACCATACCATCATAACAAGTTAATATTAGAATTTCCTATCATTTCTTTCATTGTGGATTCTGCATTAGTGATATTTTCAATACAACATCTTTTTTAGAAAAGTATAGTTGAATCATTGAATAAAATTCAGTTTAGGTACAATCTTCTTTGCCTTTTCCATTTTCTTCTCAAAATCTTTCATAAATTCAGTTAACTTCTCGCATGTGATATCTTTCAGTTCTCCAGTAGTCATTTTTCCAGACTTGTATTCTTCATAAATTCTTTTCAATTCTTTATCATCTTCAATGAAATGTTGCATCAGCAATTGGAATGACATATCTTTTTCTGGGATTGCACCATATTTCCTATGATCTGATAGACTCTTCCTCGCTCCAGATAAAGCCTTTCTAATTTTTTTATAAACCTCGTCTATATCATCAGGAATTGATATACATGTGTGTGGTTTAGATTTACTCATTTTCAAATCCCCATCCAAAGATGGAGTGAATTTGTGATAAATACCTGATGGCGGAACAAAATTGAAGGTTGATTTAGTCCTATTGGCAATGTCTCTAGTTAAGAGTATGTGAACTGATTGATCTGGACCTACGGGAACTATACCTGGCATACTCTGTTCAAGTTGTGGAAACAGGATATCCCCAGCCTGAAGAATAGATGACATTATCCTCGATGGATCTGAATTCCCATAAATTGCTCGATATTCGTTTAGTGTAACCTTGTTTGAAAAGATGAATGAAAGGTTCTTAACCTTTTCATTCGTTGACTGAAAGTAGAATATAGTCTTCTTCGGGTCTAAACCCAAGGCGATATAAGCTGGAATATGAAAATCTAAAGCTCTTTTTCTCCCTTCTTCTAAAGAAACTTCTCTCGTCGCTGCAGCTTCCAAGTCTGCAACAAGAACGTAAGTCTTAGCACCGTGTTCTTGAAAATACTTCATGTTTTCTATGACCAATTTTGTTCCAAGATGAATCTTATCCATAGTCGGCATTATCCCAGTCAATGCGTAGAATTCCTTCTTGTGGATGATCGCATCCAGAACTCTACCAAAATCTGTATGAGCAAAGACAACCTTCCTTCTCATCAACTTGTTAGGGCTCGGTATTTTCTTCAGTAATTCATCTGTAAAAGGCTCTAAACCGTATTGACCTATAAGTTTTTCATAGTCCTTTATTAAAAAAGACCCCCAAGGGTCTATTCTTACTTTTGCCATATTCTCATCAATTATTTTGTATTTTGTTCATATAATCTTCCACTATATTTAAATCTATTATCTTTTTACATAGGAGAGTTTAAGACCTCTGATTTAAAAATATATTGATAAAAACCGATATTCTCTTCGTGATACTGAAAGTAGAAAAGCATATCGACATTAAAGGTAAGGAAGGAAAAAGAATTTCTAAAGCAATTTCTGACGTGATCAAAGAATTTATAGAAAGAGACAGGATTATAGGACTGAAAAAACTCAGGGTCTTCATTACAAAACGCCCAGTTGAGACTTGCCAAAAAATAATCCTCTCGAATATCAAATTGAGGATACATGGTGAGATGAGAGAATGGATTTGTCAAAGTGCTCCAAGTCTTTCCTACTGGGGGAAGGATCAGATACCTACTATCATGATAGATGCACATGAGAAAATCTTTGAAACAAAAGACTACGAAGCGTTCAAAGGCCTTTTTGCTCATGAATTGATGCACTTGTTAGACAAAATAGATGGTATAGAAAGAGAATTGGATTCTGAAGCAGAAGATTCCATGAGAAATATACTATCTATATTAGCAAAACATAAAGAAGTTGAACCTTTTACAAGAGATAGACTTCTTGTATCTTTAGTGAGAGTGACAACTACTGGCACATTCCTCATCAAAGATGTTCTGGCAAATACTCGAGCCATGAGTTTTGGTTTTGATGGGGAAATATACGCAAACTATAAAACTACTCTCTCAGGTGTAAAGGGAAGAATTAAATTTTATGATGACGAAATCTTGAAAGCTCTTAAAATGGATAAGAAACATGTTTTGGATAATGCTTTCTTGACCTATCTCGGTTTGAATGTGACTTGGATAACCTTCAAGATGTTTCACAACCAATGGTATAAAAAACTACAAAATATGTCTAACATTAAAGTCCCAAGAATTATTAAAAAAAACGCTGACCCAATCTTAGATGAACTGTTGAAATTAAGATCCGCGACTGATAAAAAGCATATACGAAAGATTTTAAAATTAACTCAACAAAACTATTACAATGTCGTTCAACATTATTGTAAAAAACTAAGGTGATTCAATGGCAAATTTTCAATTCATAGTATCAGACCCAAATACAAGAAAAGCATATAAAATTGAAGTAGATCAAACGAAAACTGCAGGTTTAGTGGGTAAAGTTATTGGGGATACATTCAATGGCGATATCATTGGTCTAACAGGATATCAAATACAAATAACAGGTGGAACGGATAAAGATGGTTTTCCCATGCATCCTCAAGTTCATGGTCCAGGTAGAAAAAAAGCTATATTGGCTCATCCACCTGGTTTTCATCCTAAGATTAAAGGTCAACGAAAAAGGAAAATGGTTAGGGGGAATACAATTTCTTCTGATATCATCCAAATCAATTGTAAGGTCGTTAAGTCTGGAACTAAGCCAATAGAGGAATTAGCACCGAAAAAAGAGAAGGCTGAGGAGGCCAAACCAGAAAAAAAGGTGGAAAAACCCAAGGAAGAGAAGAAACCAGAAAAACCAAAGAAAGAGAAACCAGAAAAGCCTGAAGAAAAACATAAGGAAGAAGCCAAGCCAGAAGAGAAGAAGAAAGAAAAACCACCAGAGAAACCAAAAGAAAAGGAGGGTGAGGAAGTTCCCAAAGAAAGTAAATCTTAAATTGATACCAGAAGTTAATATCGGAATGGTAGGACACGTAGATCATGGTAAATCCACATTAGTAGAAGCGTTGACTGGCAAATGGCCGGCTGTTCATTCTGAAGAATTGAAACGTGGAATCACGATTCGTCTAGGTTATGCAGATGTTACTTTCTATAAATGTCCTAAATGTGGGACTCATTTAACTTCAAAAAAATGTCCTAAATGTTTTGTTAATGCTGAAATCCTCAGAACAGTTTCTTTTGTTGATGCTCCAGGACACGAAAGTCTAATGGCAACTGTTCTAACGGGTTCAGCCTTAATGGATGGAGCTATATTGGTTATAGCAGTAGATGAGAAATGTCCACTCCCCCAAACAAGAGAACATTTGACCACTTTGGAAGTAGTTGGCATCAAAAACATCATTATAGTTCAAAATAGATTGATATCGTGACACCAGAAAGAGCAGAAAAAAGTCATGAAGAGATTAAGAATTTTGTGAAAGGCACGATAGCCGAAAAAGCACCCATAATTCCTATATCTGCTCAACAAAAAATAAACATCGGATACGTTATTGAGGCCATAGAGAATTATATCCCTACTCCGAAGAGAGAAATGGAAAAAGATCCTAAGATGATAATTGCAAGGAGTTTTGATGTCAATAAACCAGGTAAAGAACCAGAAAAACTTGTCGGTGGAGTTATCGGTGGATCCATCATCCAAGGAAAATTAAAAATTGGGGATGAGATTGAAATAAAACCTGGTATTCGAATCGGTAATAAATGGAAATCAATACAGACGAAGGTTGTTTCTATGGAAAAAGCAGGTAATAAGCTTGAAGAGGCAGGTGCTGGAGGTTTATTGGGTGTACTAACAAAACTCGACCCTTACTTTACTAAAGCAGACGGTCTTGTCGGAAATGTTGTTGGTTTACCAGGAGAACTTCCTCCTGCTTTATCAGAACTTAAACTAAAAACACATCTTCTTGAGCGTGTAGTCGGTACTGAGAAAATGGAAACTGTGTCTAACATAAAACAAGGAGAAAATCTTTTGATCAATGTGGGGACTGCAAGATCTATAGGAATTGTTGAGGAAATCAAGGGTAATGAAATAGAGATGAAATTGAAGATACCTGTTTGTGCCGATAAGAATGATAGGTTCGTTTTCTCAAGGCAAATTCTCGGTCGATGGAGACTAATCGGATGGGGAGAAATAGTACAATGATTTTATGAAGAAGATAATATTAGATTCCAACTTTCTAACAATTCCTTATCAATTTAACATCGACATATTCGAAGAAATTGATCGTATCATGGAAGAAGAGTATGAATTGATGACTTTAGATGGAGTTATAGAGGAATTGAAAAAAATAAAAAAATCAAAGGGTAAGGATGCTGTTGCTGCCAGTATTGGTTTAGAACTGATAAAGAAAAAAAACGTAAGAATTATTAAGACGGATGAGAAAAGTGTTGACAATGCAATCATTAAGATTGCAGATAAAGATACCATAGTAGCAACAAATGATAGAGAATTGAGACAAAAGTTAAAAAATAAAAATGTTAAATCCATTTATTTGAGAAATAAAAAATACCTGGAGATGGGATGATAAAATGTTGTTAACAGTTGCGTTCATTTCAGGTGTAATCTCTATACTCTTTGCGATTTATTTGTATTATCATGTGAATAAGCAGAGTAGTGGGAATCGAAAAATGAAAGAGATTTCTGAAGCAATAAGAGAAGGTGCAATTGCTTACCTGAAAAGAGAGTACAAGACACTCTCAATCTTTGTCGTAATAATGTCCATCATATTGTTTTTTGCTCTAGGAGAGAAGGGTCTCAACACTGCTTTAGCATATATAGTAGGTTCAATCTGTTCTGGATTTGCAGGCTATTTAGGAATGGATGTTGCATTGAGAGCAAACGTTAGAACGGCACAAGCCGCTAAAAAGGGTTTGAATAAAGCTTTCCCCATAGGTTTCTACGGTGGGTCTGTGATGGGATTATCCGTTGTTGGCTTAGCCTTAATCGGTATGAGTATAATTTATTATATCTTCGCTGACCCAGAAATCGTTCTGGGTTTCAGTTTTGGTGCGAGTTCCATAGCCTTGTTTGCGAAGGCTGGTGGCGGTATTTATACGAAAACCGCAGATATAGGTGCTGACCTTGTCGGAAAAGTAGAGTTGGGCTTACCCGAGGATGATCCAAGAAATCCTGCTGTTATTGCAGATAACGTTGGTGATAATGTAGGGGATGTTGCTGGAATGGGTGCTGACTTATTCGACTCTTACGTTGCGAGTATTGTAGCAGCCATGGTAATAGGTGCAATATTTTATCAAACAGTGGGCGCTCTCCTACCACTCTTACTTTCTGCTGCTGGCATTTTCGCATCCATAATAGGAATACTTTTTGTCAGAGCGAGTGGGAATAATCCTGGTGCTGCTCTTAATAGGGGAACTTTCTCAACCACTATAATTTTTGGAATATTCTCGTATCTAGTCATTAATTATCTTGGTCTTAATATTGGTATCTTCTACTCGACCATAATTGGATTGATCGCAGGAATCGTAATCGGTATTACTTCGGATTACTTCACATCAATAGACAGACCACCAGCTAAAATAACAGCCGAATCCTCTCAAACAGGAGCTGCCATAAATATACTGACAGGTTTCTCTTATGGTTGTCTCAGTATCTTGCCACCAATTGTTGGTATTGCGATTGCAACCGTTCTATCTTGGCATTTTGCTGGATTGTATGGTATTGCCTTGTCAGCGGTGGGTATGTTGTCGATAACTGGTATGATAGTTTCTTCTGATGCGTTCGGTCCTATCGTTGACAACGCAAAAGGAATTGCTGAACAATCTAACTTGAGTGAGAAGGTCATCAAGGTTGCTGATAGACTCGATGCTGCTGGTAATACTGCCAAAGCCATAACAAAGGGTTTTGCAATAGGTGCTGCAGGTTTAACTGTAATAGCTTTACTAGCTGCATACGGAGAGATAGTTGGCGTTGAGATGATTGATATAATGAATCCTTATGTATTGGCTGGAATTTTGGTGGGTATATCCATGCCACCTGTACTTTCTGCTTTGTTGATATTGGGTGTTGGTAAGAATGGTTTCAGGATGATTAAAGAAATTAGAAGACAAGTCAAAGAGAATCCAGGCATCATAAAAGGAACAAAAAAACCAGATTATGCAAGATGTGTGGACATAGCAACAAAGGGTGCTTTGAGAGAACTTGTTCTTCCCAGTATTTTGTCAATATTAGTTCCCATACTCGTTGGTTTAATCTTAGGTAAGTATGCTTTGGGAGGTTTCTTAGCAGGTAGCATATTCTCAGGTTTAATATTTGCTTTTCTTATGGGGAATGCAGGTGGTCTTTGGGATAACGCCAAAAAATACATAGAGGATGGAGCACTTGGAGGTAAAGGTTCTGATGCACATAAGGCTGCGGTAATAGGAGATACTGTTGGTGATCCTTTCAAGGATACGGCTGGTCCATCACTCAACACATTATTGGTTGTGATGTCGCTTACAGCATCAGTGTTCGCACCAATAATCGTCATGTATGCTTTGTTAGTGTGAGTGTTTTAAAGTTTAAGGATGATATTTTATGATTCTTGCGGATTTATTTGCTGATTTCGAAACTTTGACTATTACATAAAATAAAAAGGATGAACTCGAATGAAAAAAAAGAATAAAAATAAAAAGAAAATCGAAGAGGATACTCAAGAAGCTTGGCATTCAATAGATGTTGATGTTGTTCTTCATAGACTTGATACTAACAAAGAAAAAGGATTAACCGTAAATGAAGCCAAGCAAAGACTTGAAAAATATGGACCTAACGCACTATTGGAAGAAAAAGAGAGGTTCAAAGTTCTTAAACTCATTCTAGAACAATTCAAAGATTATTTCGTAATAATGCTTCTGATAGCGACTGTGATTTCAGTTTTTCTCGGAGAAATTGTTGATGCTACAACGATTGCTGTCATTGTTATATTGGTTGCTGTCATTGGTTTTGCCCAGGACTACAGAGCAGAAAGAGCTTTGGAAGCTCTAAAAAAATTAACTGCACCTACAGCGAGAGTTTTGCGAAATGGTAAGGAAATAACGATTCCTTCTAAGGAAGTTGTTCCTGGAGATATAATATTTTTGGAGGCGGGAGATAGAGTCCCCGCTGACGCAAGACTGATAATGAATGCTAGTTTGAAGTTGGACGAAGCACCATTAACAGGTGAATCTACGCCAGTTGAAAAAGAATTATTGACCGTCGATATAAACACGGCTGTGGCTGATAGAAAAAATATGGTCTTTATGGGAACGCACACTGTTTTTGGTCGGGGTATGGCTATTGTCACTGAAACAGGTATGAATACAGAATTTGGGAAGATAGCTGGAGCGGTACAAGCAATAGAACAAGAAAAGACACCACTCGAAACTAAGTTGGACTCTTTCGCAAAAAAAGTTGGTATGGTCATCATCGCTGTTTGTGTAATAATTTTTATCTTGGATGTTATTGAATTCGGTGTTGAACCCAAAGCATTAGTTAGGTCTTTTATGACAGCTGTGGCTTTGGCTATATCTGCGGTTCCAGAAGGTTTACCAGCATTGGTAATTATTACTCTTGCATTAGGTGCACGAGAACTTGCAAAGCGTAAGACTCTTATTAGAAGACTTGCTTCTGCTGAAACACTAGGTTCCACAACTTTCATCTGTGCCGATAAGACTGGTACTTTAACAAAAGGTGAAATGACTGTGAGGAAGGTATTCACTGACTTCAAAGCGATTAGCGTTACTGAAAAAGGGTTCGAAAATAAAGATGACAATATACCCATGTTATTGAGGATAGGCATCCTATGCAACAATTCAATATACAGTAAAAAAACTATAAGTGGCGATCCAACTGAAGTTGCTCTAGTTTATTCTGCACAGAAGTTTGGTATGAGGAAGGATGAGTTAGAAAAACAATTTCCACGAATAAGTGAGATACCGTTCAGTTCTGAAAGGAAAAGAATGAGTACCATTCATGAAGTAAAGGATAAAAATGTTGCATACGTAAAGGGAGCGCCCGAAATAATTCTAAAACGTTGTAACTACATTCTCCTAAAAGACAAAGTAAAGAAAATAACTAAGGAGGAAATTAAGAAAATACTAGACTTCAATGAAAAAATGGCTCAAGATGCTTTAAGAGTTCTTGCCATGGCATATAAAGAGCTCCCAAAAACTGTAAAGGAGTTCACTGAGAATAGTGTTGAAAATGGTCTGATATTCGTTGGTCTACAAGGAATGATAGATCCTCCAAGAAAGGAAGCTATAAAGGCAGTTAAGACAGCTAAGATAGCTGGCATAAAAAATGTCATGATAACAGGTGATCACAAGTTAACGGCTGTGGCTATTGCTAAAGAAATGGGTATTTACAAGAAAGGGGATATGGTTTTAACTGGAGAAGAACTGGATAAGTTGAGTGATGAAGAATTCTATAAGATAGTTGAGAAAGTGACAGTTTATGCCAGAGTTTCACCCATGCATAAGTTAAGAATCGTAGAGACGCTCAAGAAAAGGGGTGAACATATCGTTGCTATGACTGGGGATGGTGTTAACGATGCACCAGCCCTCAAGAAAGCAGATATTGGAGTGGCGATGGGTATAACTGGAACGGATGTGAGCAAGGAGGCTTCGGATATGATTTTGGTAGATGATAATTATGCTACCATGGTTACAGCTTTAGAAGGAGGAAGACATATTTACGATAACATTCGAAAGTACATCAGATTCCTGATGTCATGTAATTTCGACGAATTAGTCGTTATAGGTACATTTGCTCTACTTGGTTATCCTTTACCATACCTACCTGTTCAACTCCTATGGATAAACTTGGTCACTGACGGACCACCTGCTATCGCATTATCTGTTGACCCTGCTGAAAAGGATATAATGAAAAGGAAACCAAGGGATCCAAAAAAAGGTATATTTCACGGCATGTTAGTATTCATGTTAGTCTCATTCATATGTCAAACTTTTGGATCACTCACACTATTCTCGGTCGGATATCATCTTTATGGAGATGAAGATGTTGCGAGAACTATGAACTTTATACAATCAGCCCTGTTTGAATTGTTTGTTGTATGGAACTGTAGATCTGAGACTCGATCAATCTGGAGGATGGGTAAAGATGCATTAAAGAACAAATACTTTACTTTAGCTGTCCTCTTTGGAATTGCAATAACAATATCTTTACCATATATCCCAGTTTTATCAGACGCATTTCATGTTGTTCCGTTGACTCTAACCCAATGGGCTATGACGATTGGTGTAGCTTCCATTGGTTTGCTCGTAGTGCTTCCAGAGCTTTGGATGGGAAGGAAATTCTTAAAATGGGAATAAGAAAATTAACTTTTAAATGTGAATAACCAATATAGATAACTATGTATCGGATACTAACGATTAAAACCAAAATTAAGGTTCCTCCTACAAAGTTCGGAATGAAATTGAAGAAAGCGATAAAGGAAAGTCTCGCAGAAACTTACGAGAATAGACTGGATAAGAATTTTGGTATGGGCTTGTGTGTTGTAAACGTTAATGAAGTGGGCGAAGGGAAAATATATGCTGGTGATCCGAGTATACATTATGCCGTTACATTCGATCTGTTGGTTTTTAAGCCTGAATTACATGAAGTTCTTTTGGGGGATGTCATAGATAATACTGAGTTTGGTTCGTTCGTTCGCATGGGTCCGATGGATGGTTTAGTTCACGTATCACAACTTTTGAACGATTATGTAAGTTATGATGAAAAGAATGCGATATTCACTGGTAGAGAGACGAGGAAGACTTTGAAGGAAGGAGATCCTGTTAGAGTGAGAGTGATATCGATAAGTATGTCTGAAGGAAAGGAGAACAAGATAGGACTTACCATGAGACAACCTAATCTGGGAGCATTGTCTTGGATAGAGGAAGAGAAGAGGAGAGCAAAGAAAGCTACTAAAGCTACAAAGGAGTGATTGAATGGTAAAGAGAAGATATGTTTGTAGGAATTGTAGGAGATTCACGACAGAGAAAGAATGCCCTGTTTGTAAGTCTAGAGATTTATCGGCGAGTTGGAAAGGACTCGTCATTATCAACGATCCTAATGAGAGTGAGATAGCAAAGAATTTGAACATAGAGACTCCAGGTAAGTACGCTATATTCGTGGGATAATTATGAAGATAGATGTGATTGATAAGAAAGAAAATCCTTTCTTGAAGAGGGCAGATTTGATTTTGACTGTTGATCATGCTGGTAAAGCTACTCCAAAGAAGGATGAGTTAGCCAAGATGATAGCAGATAAATTAAAATCTGTTCCTGAAAAAGTTGAGATTGTTTATATTTTTACCGAGTCTGGTTTATCAAAATCGAAAGTCAAAGCGAGAGTTTGGAAAGAGAAAGTTCCGGTGAAGAAGGTTAAAAAGGAGAAAGTAGAAAAACCAAAGGAAGAAACCAAGCCAGAAGAGAAGAAGAAAGAAAAACCAAAAGAAGTGAAACCTGAAGAAGAAAAAAAACCTGAAAAGGAAGGAGAGAAGAAATGAAACACAAAGCAACAAAACAATGGGAAATTTTAAAGGCAGAGGGAGATACGATAAAGAGAGCTAAGAAAATTTGTCCAAGATGCGGTCTTGGAACTTACATGGCAGTACACAAGGAAAAGAATGGAAGGATTAGGTATTATTGTGGAAAATGTCACATGACAGAATGGGAAAAAGATTAAATCCTATCGATTAATAGAGAAGACAATTCGACTGTTTTTATCTTTGATTTTTTACCTGCTTCATCCAAACAACTATAACACATAGGACATGATGTCACTATCAGATTGGCTTTAGTCTCTAATGCTTGATTTATTCTTTCTTTTGAGATTTCTTCGGATAATTCTAGATAGTTTGATCTTAATCCACCACCTCCGCCACAGCACCATCCATTCTCTCTGTTAAATTTCATCTCAATCAATTCGTATCCCAATGCCTTCAATATCTCTCTTGGTTCATCATAGATACCACAATACCTTCCTAGATGACAAGGATCATGGTATGTGATTTTAACAGGTTTCTTGATTTTTCTCAGTTTCAATTTTCCATTTTTTATTGCGTTCCAAATCGTTTGTGTCATGTGTTCTACTTCTATGTCAAATTCGTTTAGGACTTTAGGATATTCTAACTTGAATGTCTTGAAACAAGCAGGACAAGGAGTTATTATTTTTTTTACTCCATGTTCTTTGAATATTTTGTGATTTTTTTTAGCCAAAGTCTCAAAATCGATCAAGTAACCGGCATTCAGAACAGGTGAACCACAACAAACTTCCAAATCCTTCAATTTAATGAAATCTATCCCACATTTTCTCAGTATTTTCTCATAGTTTTCTTGAAGATTTTTTAATACAAACTTCTCCATACATCCTGGGTAGAAAAGAACATTACCAGCAAATATTTTGTCGAATAAACTCATCAAATCACCCTGAATATCATCGCGAGGCCTAATGTTAACATGATCAAACCAGCGATTAGTCTCATATATTTTCTCAATTTTAATCTGGTCTTCTCCGCTTTTTCTACATGTACAATTCCTCGATAAAATATGAAGGTTAGAATTATGAGTGGAGCAACAAAGAATAAATTATACCAGAGTAAGTAAACGACGTTCATCATTCCTGTAACTCTCTCAGCTAGAATAGTCAGATAAATGAATGGAAAAGCTCCAGCACATGGTATTTCAACGATGCTAACAAATAATCCTAATAATATAGCAGAAGGAATTGTAGCGGCTTTGGTTAATTTTTCAATAGTTGGTTTTGCGAATTTTGGGATTTCTAATGAAAATCCTTTACCATAGAAAAAGAAGTCTTTGATTTCGATTATACCTGCTAAAAGTATTACTATACCAGCAATAGTCTTTACAACTTCTAAATATCCTATGATAGAAAGAACATTTAGAATTCCGTACATGAAAAGGAAATATACTATGAAAACCATCAACGAATAGGTTAATCCTATCTTCAGAGTTTTCTTTTTTGAACCCAATGCCATCAGATAAGCTACGAGGAAAAATAAGACCGATAAAGCACAAGGATTAAAACCACCATCTATAAATCCGAGTATAGCCCCTATCAAAACAATAGGAAGTTCTGTACTAATTTCTCCTATTATTGGTAATTCTATAGTTTCTGCATAAACAATGTTCAGTAGAAATAACAACAATAAAAACATTGGAATAATTTTGACTTTCATGTCACCACTTTACTTTTACCGCGATTAATCTGAATCTATATATGAGGAGGCCTATGATAACGACGACAATCAAAGGTATAAGTACAAACATCCAAATGTTAGAATCATTTATAAATGGTGTTACAGGTAGGTCAGAAACTTCAGTTTGGTTTTCAGGGACAGTTATAGTAACATCTGGAGAAGGACAATCAACTCCACCTTCATCAATGTAGTCTTTAATCGTTTTTTCTATTACAGCACTGTAACCCACGTATGCGTTACTCTTTGAATCGTAAATTTCAGTGTTGCCTTCAGCAAAACCGATGAACGCCCTTTCTCCGATAAAAGTCATCGGAACTCCAGATGATTGAGTATGATAAGCCTCAGATATTTTTTCAAACAATTGTCTACTTTCACTATCAAAATAAACCTCAAATTCATGAACTTCTAATTGAGGATATTTTGTTTTTAATTCTTCTAAAAAGGATTTTTCTTGAGCACAATGTGGACATGTCTTTCCATAGAAAATATAAACACAAACTTTATCTTCTGCTTTAACAATAGGTGTCAACAAACACAATCCTACAATCAACAACGTAAGTATATTGATTTTCATCTAATCACCTAACAGCAGAACAATTCCTTAGGAATCTTCCCCTCCTTTACTTCTTCGCCGAATGGGTTTCCCATAGCTCTAATGTTTTCCATCATCTTTTCGTTTACTGGTGTTTCAACTCCTTTTTCTATAGATATCTTTCTCAACTTTCTGATCAATTCTGGAATATCGATCTCAAGAGGACAATTTTCTTTACATAATTGACAGGTCGTACAGTAGTATAAACCTCTATCAAAACCCTTCTTTACTCCTTCTTGAAAGATAGTCATACCGACTCCTTTACCACCAAAGTAGTGAAGACCGTAATTGTTTAATATTTGCCTATAAACAGGACAAAAATACAGACATGACCCACAATTTATACAATAGAGTAGCTCGCCAAATCCTTGTTTAATTATTTCATTTCTTCCATTATCGACCAATATCAAGTATACTTCTTTAGCACCGTGTACACCGTGAACTAACTTTTTTTGAACATCGGCTGTCTTGCTGGGAGAGGAAATAACATTTATGTAAGTTGGTAAGATTGACCCAGTTCCCCATATGGCACAAGCCTGGCAGATTGTCATTCCATCCTGAATCGTAGGAACAAATTTATCTATTCCAGTAATGATGATATGTTTCTCTGGAATTCTTGACACAAGAGAGATGTTACCTTCATTCTCGAGGATAAAAATTCCACCATCAGAAGAAATGGCATTAGCTCCAGTCAACCCAATTTTTACGTTCAGCATTTTCTTTCTAAGGTATTCCCTTACCCACTCAACTATTTTTTCAGGACTCTTCTCTACTTTTTTCTTATATTTTTGTTTAATTTTCTGAGTTATTTTTTCTATGGGTATGTGTAATGCAGGAGTAACTGGATGAGTAGATTCTTCATCGCACAACTGAAGTAAAAAATCTCCACAATCCGTTTCTATTACTTCATTCCTACCTTTCAATTTTTCTAACAATCCTATTTCTTCTATAGTGTTTGATTTTGATTTGACTAAAGTTTCTTTTTTTGGTATCAATTCCAAAGCTATTTTACAGGCTTCTTTTGCGTTCTTTGCCTCCAAAACTTCTATTTTTTGTTCTTTTAGGTTTTCTATTGCTTTTCTTTTTAAATCGTCTAGGTTTGATATGGAATATTCCTTTATTTTTTTCAGTTCTTCTTTCAATGTCTTTTCGTCCACTTTTTGTAAGGCTTTACTTCTGTTCAAAGTATAATTAGCAAAGGCCGTTTTCAACGCTTTTTTCCCTGTTACGATTCGTTCTGACCTTAAAGTTTCCTTCAAATCCATAATTATCACTATTTAGGATTAATTTTAATAGGATGAAACCATATTTAAATGTTAGTTACAGAAAGTGAAACCATGGGAATTCAAAGAAATATTGCTATTGTCGTGATGTTAATAACAGGATTTATATTTGCTGTATCATTCAGTACACTCTATGCTCAAACTAATATTATTGGTGGAACGGCGTATACGTGTACCCTACCGATTCCTTTGTTAATCCCAACCTTATCATCTCTCGGAATTTTAGTCGGTTCTTTTGTGTATTATATGATGATTCCAAAATTGAGTGAGAGTGGAAAGAAAGTTGCTGAAAATGCGCGTGTTTTACTCGACATGTTAAGGGTTGACGAGAAGAAAATCATAGAAAAATTAGTTGAGAATAATGGGGAAATATCACAGAGTAAATTATCATCTCTTTATGGAAAAGTTAAAACTTTTAGGATTGTACAGAATCTTATTAAAAGAGGAATTCTCATAAAAGAGAGTTTCGGTAAAACTAATAAGATAAAATTAAACGATAAATTTAGAGAAATTCTTTGTTATTAGTAGATTACATGAAGAGAAAAACTTACATAATTTTTACTTTGTGTTACGCTGCTTTAATTTTTGTGATTTCTTCATTTCCAATGCATGTTTCTCTTGAAAGAGGAGCTGATAAAACACTTCATGTGATTGAATATTCTATCCTCGGGTTTTTGACACTAGGCTGTTTCAAAAATAGAAACCTTTTACCAATACTAATTTTTGCGATCCTTATCTCCTCTTTATACGGAATCTCTGACGAAATCCATCAACATTTTGTTCCAGGTAGAGAATTCAGCATTCTTGATATTGTCGCTAATTCTATAGGGTCTCTATTCGGTGTTTTAATAAATTTCCAATTCTATAGAAAAGGTTTAATCACTTGACCAGACTTGAAGTTTTTCCTGGTCTATAGAATGTGCTCTTAATTCACCCAATTCAAAAACTCTTTTGTTAAGATCTAAATATTTTTCAGGAATAATTTCTTCGATACCTTTCAAGACAAACCCTCTTTTTAATGGTATCAATCCCAAAGAGATCGCATACCCTAACATATAAATGTTGGTTGGAATTATACTCCCAATTTCTTTTTTCACAGTTTCAGAAGCGTTAATGACGATAACTTTAGATGAGAAGTGTTTCAAGTTTTCAAAGATTTTGTTTAAAGGAGGATATTTTTCTTTGAGGATTGGGACAGAAATCGGAATTATCTTGTAGTTATTAACTAGAAAAGTAGTCCTATTCTCTCTCGACCCAAAATAACAAGCTCTCAAAGCTTCCAAAGGTTCTAACCCAATGATCAAATGTGCTTCTCCTTCCATAACTAAGGGAGAATGCATCTTTTTTCCGAATCTGATGTGGCAGGGGACAGAACCACCTCTCTGAGCTAAACCGTGTAATTCTGAAGTTTTGACGTCATAACCCTGTTTTAATGCAGCTTCAGCGATTATTCTCATCATTGTGAGGATGCCTTGTCCTCCCACTCCTATGACGACCATGTTGAATTCTTTCATTTCTTCTCCACCTTTCGAATTCCTATAGCACGAATTGCTTTGCTTGGACATACTTGAGCACAAACACCACAACCAGTACACAGATTCTTATCGATCATGTACTTATCTCCATCTTGATAGATTGCGGGACATCCAAAATGATAAAGACATAGACCACACTTCTTACATTTTTTTTGATTTATCTCAAACCTAGGAATCTTTACTCCATCCTTTCTCATTTTTCTAATTGTAAGTAAACGACATTCTCTCTTAGCAACAATAACAGAAACTTCATTTTTTCTAATGAATTGTCTTATGGTTTTAATCATCTTCTTGGTGTTGAACGGATCAACAACTTCTACATATTTGACTTTACATGCCTTTGCTATATCTTCTATCGCGATTTCTTTTGTCATCTCTTTCATTCCAGTCCAACCAACTCCAGGGTGAGGTTGATGTCCTGTCATAGCTGTTATCCTATTATCCAAGACTATGATCAAAGGATTGGATTTGTTGAAGACAGTGTTTACCAATCCAGGCATACCTGCATGGAAGAATGTGGAGTCTCCTATGAATGCGATAGCCTTCTGATACGTCGACTTCTTTATTCCATGGACTACTCCTTCACTCGCTCCCATCGAGAACATGAAATCTTGTGTATTGTAAGGTGGAAGCATACCGAGGATGTAACAACCTACATCTCCTCCAAAAATAGTGTTCGTCCCTGCCCCAACCTTTGCCGCCCAGAATGTGGCTCTATGAGGACAACCTGGACATAGAACAGGAGGTCTTTTCGGTATCTTCAGTTCCTTATATTTTCTTGAGTGATATTCAAGACTCATCTTAAGTCTTTTTCCAGTTATTTTTTCTATCGCTGATATCACGATTTCCTCATCATACTCTCCAGACTTGGGTAAATAATCCTTTCCGAATATCCTTAACTTTGGATTAACATTCTTTGATAGTTTATGTATATTTTCCTCTAGTATTGGTTCTAATTCTTCAACAACGAGGACAGACTTAAACTTCTTTATGAAATTCTTTATCTTCTTTTCTGGAAGGGGGTAGGTCAAACTTAACTTCAATACCGGCATTTTAATATTCAAATCATCCATAGCATCCATCACGTAACCATACGAAACACCAGAAACAACTATCCCAAGTTTACTCTTAACTCTTGGATTAATGATGAAATTTAATTTAGTTCTCTCTGAGATTTGTCTAATTTTTTCGATTTTTTGGAGAACTTCTTCATGCATTATCATCGTATGAGGTGGAAGGTTATTGAACTTCTTCATGTCTTTCTTAAAGAATCCTTTAGTTTTACCTTTCTTGATGTTGCCTAGTTTTACGATTCCTCTCCCATGACTAACTCTTGTTGTTAACCGAATGAAAACAGGAATCTTAAATTTTTCCGACAAGTCGAATGCTATTTTAACAAACTCTTTACATTCTTGAGGGCTTGATGGTTCGAGCATGGGTATGTGTCCGAGCCTAGCATAATATCTTGTGTCTTGTTCACTTTGAGCACTACTCCAACAATTTGGATCATCAGCAACTACAACGACCATTCCAGCATTCGTACCAACAAATGCCAAAGGCATCAGAGAATCCGCAGCAACATTAATACCAAAATGTTTCATAGAAACCATCGATCTTACACCCGAAAAACATGCTCCAGCCGCTGCTTCTAAGGCAACCTTTTCATTCGTACTGTACTCAAAATAGATTCTCGCGTCTCTTGCAACTTCAGAAAAAGTATCTCCTATCTCAGACGATGGTGTCCCAGGATAAGTAGAAGCAAAGCCAATTCCAGATTCTAATGCACCTCTAACTATGGCTTCATTACCCATCAGAATTATTTTTTTACCTTTTTTATCAGAGAGTAATTTTTTTCCCATTTAATATTAATTATCTTTCCTTGACTTTATTATTAATATATTTTTAATTACTCTAAAAAATTTTCCAATGATCAAATAAAATTTTTTTGATAGCAAGAATTCTTTCTTTCATTTCATTATCAATTTTCTGTTCTGGTGTTGGATAAGGTTCCTTAATTTCATTTAACCCAGCTAATGTTGAAACTGTCGCTAGTACACCTTGTGAAAGTGCATCCAAATTATAACCTCCTTCAAGAAGGATAATTATTTTTCTATCACAAACTTTTTCTGCCACATCTTTGACAAGTCTTATTGTATCTGCATATGTCTGAATCGTGAAATTCAAGTTAGTGAGAGGATCCTTAAAGTAAGCATCGTATCCAGCTGAAATGCAAATGATATCTGGCTTGAATTCTTGTGTCAAAGGAATAAATATTTCTTTGAGAATGAATATGAAGCTTACACCAGATGTTCCTGGATTCAATGGAATGTTGACATTGAAACCTTTGCCTTTTCCTTCACCAATTTCATCAATTTTACCAGTACCGGGATAAAGAGGACTTTGATGAGTTGAAAAATACAGAACAGACGGGTCTTCATAGAATATATCTTGAGTTCCGTTACCGTGATGAGCATCATAATCCAGAATCGCGAATTTTTTCAGATTATGATGAGCTCGTAGGTATTCAATCATTACGGCAATATTATTGAAATAACAGAACCCCCCACCAAAATTCTTTCCTGCGTGGTGTCCTGGAGGTCTTATCAGAGCAAAAGCGTTATCTACTTTTTTATCACAAACCAATTTTCCTCCGAGTATTGCCCCGCCTGCTGATAACTTCGCTATTTCATATACCCCAGAGGGAACTGGAGTATCCATCGTTAGAGCACTTCCAGTCTGACTCATAGATTTAATATTTTCGACATAATCTTTGGTGTGAACTCTCAATAAGTCTTCTTCTTTTGCAGGAGTTGGTTTAATTAATTTAATGTTCGGTTTGTCTAAAAATTTCTTTAATACTTCCATTGTCTTTTTCAACCTTTCAGGACTCTCAGGATGTCCAAGACCAAGATTGTATTCAAGGTATTTTTCGTGGTAGATGATTCCTGTCTTCATACCATCACTTTAATTAATTATTTTTAAATTATAATTATGCCCGAGGAAATTTACGATGTTGTAGATGAAGATGATAACATCATTGGAAAGTCTACTCGAACGGAAGTCCATAAGAATAAGAAACTTATCCATAGGAGTGTCATGTTCTTTATCTTCGACAAGAAAGGTAGGATTTTCGTCAATCAAAGGACTAAGAATAAGGAATTTTTCCCTGAATATTGGGCTATCACTTTTGGAGGTCATGTAAATTCTGGAGAGACTTATGAAGAGGCTGTTGTCAGAGAATGTAAGGAAGAAGCAGGTATAGAAGAAAAACCGTTTTTTATGGGGACAATCAAGGTAAGACTTCCTCAAGAGAGTGAGAATTCGAAAGTTTTTGGATTCATTACTGATAAGAAAATTAAGTTAGATTCTTTTGAATTGAAACAAGGTAAGTTCATGACTATAGAAGAAATAGAAGAGAAAATGAAGAAGGATAACTTCTTACCTGAAACTAAGGATTTGTTGAAGATTCTTGCGAAATATAAAAAAATTAAACATTGATAAATTTTACTAGAATTTCTTACTTACTCGTTCTTCTCTTTCCATTTCACGGTAAACTTTTTCGATTGCGTTTATTATAATATTATCAAAAGCTTTATCAAATTCTAAATCATTTCCTTGTAATTCTTTTGTTTCTTTAAGTAAATATTCTCCAAGTATTCTCAAATAATAGAATTTTCTATGAGGATTTTTGTTTAGAAAAAAATCGATATCAGAGATTTTACCATCTATTTTTATACCTAAACGTAAAAAAAGATAAGATCCAATACTATTTTGATAGAGTAAAGTACTTGGCCATTCATTTTCCTTTTCAAGATGAACATTCGCGATTGCATTTATTAATGAACGTGTAAGAGCTTGTTCAAATCTCGATTTGCTTGCTTGAATTGTTTTTATCTCTTGATATAAATTTTCTCCAAGTATTCTCAAATAATATGGTTTCCTATGGGGGTTTAGATTTAGAAAATCACTGATATCAGAAACTCTATCACCTGCTACATCTAAACCTAAATCAGTATCTCCAGTAATTTCGTACACCCAATTCTTAAATCCAGTATAAGCTCTTTGAATTAAGTCCATGCGGAACAAATAAACAGTTAAACTTTTAAGGTTTTCTATCAGATAGAAAATCTATCCGATTCCTGTTGATTATATGTTCATCACAACTCTACTCCTCCGAAACTCAGAAGTAATTAAAATCATCTATAAATTTTGGGTCGTAACCTCAACACAGGGGGTCTCATCCCCTCTCTTCCTCTTATTTAAGTCATCGATACATTAGAATAATTGGTTGGATGATAATCGCACAACTAACCATAATACCGATTGGTGAAGGAACTAGTGTAAGTAAGTATGTTAAAACTGTTACAAAATCTCTTAAAGAGAGTGGAGTTAAGTTTCAAAGCAATGCTATGTCTACAGTCATAGAAGCAGAAGATTTAAAAACTTTGTTTGAAGTTGTTGGAAAAGCTCATGAAGCTGTTTTAAAAATGGGAACAAAACGAGTTATTACTGAACTGAATATAGATGATAGAAGGGATAAAGAAGCAACTATTGAATCTAAGTTAGAGGCCATCAAATAGATTGTAAGTTTAAATCTTTTTAGAGATAATTTTAATGAGATAAAAATGTGGCTTTTTGGAAGAAAAAAGAAAAAAGAACCTAAACCAGTTTCTCATCACATTTATGGTGGATTAACTTATAGAGAAATTGATAGTAGGTATGAAATTAACTTTAAAAATCCCGCGCCATCCTCTATCACGGTTGATAAATTAGATGATAGAAATTTAGGTCATCCTTACAATATAGATAAAAGAGTTCCCCCGGGCGTTGGTTGTCAACTAGAGATTGTCGAGGAAGAAGGTAAGAGAAAGGCATATCTTTCCATAATATGAAACTTTTTCTTACCATATAGTTAACTTCATAAATCCCAATCCTTTATTTAAGAGTATGAAAATCGATTACAAGAAGAAATTTAGGTTCAGGACTTTAGAGATAGTTTTGATTGCGATAGGAGCAGTTTTATACACAGTATTCTCAGTCCCGACAATGTTCGTTATAGCCTTTCAGACAGGAGGCCCAATAAACATCCAATTCAGACCTGCAGTGATAATACCTTCGGCAATGGCAGTCTTATTCGGTCCTTTAGTCGGTGGGATTTCAGCAGGCTTAGGAACGACTATCGCCAGCGCAGTTAAGCATGGAGCCCCGTCTACAGCAACCATATTCGGTGGTCTACCAGGTAACTTCATCTGTTTCTTTATCATAGGACTGTTGACTAAGAATAAGAAAAGTGTAAAAGAATTAGCATTCACAGCAGCAGTAGGATATCTCGTTGGTGCAGTAACAATCAGTTTTGGCATGTTCGTGATAGGTCTCATTCCTACCATTGAACTCATGTTAGGCTCAATAGCAGCAGTATTTATAACTGGCTACGTAATGACGTTAATAGGCACACCGATACTCGTGAGAGCATACCTGAGTGCAAAGGGTAAGTAAAGTGATAGAAGTAAGAAACTTAAGTTTTGGTTATTCTAAAAAAGTAGTTTTAAGTAGGATAAATTTTTCTGTCAAGGATAATGAATCTCTTCTTGTTCTTGGTGTTTCTGGTAGTGGTAAGACGACTTTATTGAGGTGTTTAATGGGTGTTATTCCAAACTTGATAGAAGGAAAGTTTAAGGGAAATATTATTATCGATGATAAGAACACAAAAACTTTCACCAGGATTCAGAATGATATGGGAATAGTTCTACAGGATCCTGAGACACAGATAGTTACTACAAGAGTCTCTGATGAGATTGCATTCGGTCTTGAAAATCTTTGTTACGATAAAAGAGAGATATCGAAGATAGTCACAAAATTTGCTAAAAAATTTGGCCTTCTGAAGAAACTCAATCATGACATAAAAAACCTATCCTACGGAGAAAAGAAGAAAGTGATAATAGCTTCCATGTCTGCAATGGATAAGAAGATCTTTTTATTCGACGAACCTTTATCCAATCTTGACGTAGGAATGAAGAAAGAGATTTTTGAGTTATTGAAAAAACTAAAGGAAGAAGGTAAAACCATAATCGTTGCTGAACAGAATCCTTGCATTTTGAAGACTTTATTCGACAGATGCTTGGTTTTAGATGAAGGAAAAACCGTTCATGATGGAAACGTTAAAGAGGGATTGAAAGTCTTAGAGAAGATAACTGAACATCCGAGAGTGAGAAGAATTCAACCGTCAAACGATGTAGTCTTGGAAGTTAAGAACTTGCACTTTGGCTATGGAAGAAAAAACATCTTGAAAGGTATAGACTTGAAGGTTAAGAAGAATGAAATCATCGCGATAACAGGAGAGAACGGTTGTGGGAAGACTACCTTAGCGTTATGTCTATGTAACTTGTTGAAGAGAAAGAGAGGAATGATTGAATTGTTCGGTAAGAAAATCGACGATTATTCAAGCGGAGAAGTAGCAGAAAAAGTAGGTTTTGTGTTCCAGAATCCGAATTTCCAAATATTCAAGAACAGTGTTGTCGATGAGATAAATTATGGACCGGAAAACTTCGAGAGAAAGTTAGGGAGAAGTGATATGAAAGAGATATTAGAGACCTTCGACTTATCTGAAAAAAGAAAATCTCATCCGTTCTCGTTGAGTCTTGGAGAGAAAAGAAGGTTAACTATTGCTTCAGTCTCCTCAACTGATCCAGATATTTTAATCTTAGATGAACCATCGTTTGGTCAAGATCCTTACCACTTCTCTAAAATCCTTAGGTCGATCATCGGTAAAAAAACAATCCTGATGATGACGCATGAAGAATCTCTCTTCAAGATAGCAAATAGAGTCTTTAGGATGAAGAATGGAAAGATGGTGGAGACAAAATGTGGAAGAGCTATGTGAAGATAATCAGTTTCATTCCGTTAGTTCTCTTAGTCTTTATTCTACATGATTTTCTCTTATTGACTTCAGTATCAATACTGTCGTTAATTTTGGTTAAAGTGTTTGGTAAAAGCATAAAGAAAGTCAGTAAGTCTCTAATGAAGTTTCTCATTCCTGTCATTCCTTTAATGTTGATACTGTGGATGTTATTCTCTAGTTTTGAGGAGGCTGTTGTCGCCACGATAAGATTCACATCACTGACTATTGTTTTGTTCTCAATGATTTCTTGCTTTGAGGTTCATGAAACTTTCAAATTACTATCGGATATCTTTCCTTACAAATTTTCTTACATTATCGTGCTTTGTGTCAGATACATGGAAGTAATCAGAGAGGATATGAGTAGGATTAACTTGATCAGGAAGGCAAGAGGGTTTGAAGATAAGGGTAACTTAATCAAGAAAGTAAAATCAAAGATGGAACTGATAGTTCCAGTGTTTGTCGATTCTTTACTGAAGGCTGAGGATATAACTTGTGCGTTAGAGTCTAGGTGTTTTGGAATATACAAAAAAAGGACTTTTTGGAGATAATCTATCTGATTTATTTTCCTATTTACGACCCTTTAATTTTTCTATATCTTTTATCAAACTCCCTTTCTTATCCTTATAATCTTCTTCTTGATAGTTTCCTAAATCGGATGGACCGTATATTCTGTTGTCACCATCTCCCTCACCCTCGTAATCATCGTCTGCACGACTGAGTTGGTCTTTTTCTTCTTCTTTCGGGTCCAAGTCATCAGGTCGGTATTTCAATTTTTCCTTAACATTTTTAGATTCACCCATTAATCTCACCATTTCTTCCAAAACTTATACTTATTATAAACAATTCTCCCAATTTGTTAATTGTCTGATAATATAAATCAATGGTCATCAACATTACTAGAAAAAAGCATTAATAAATCATTTTTTATAAAAATCTATCTGATTCTTGGGTTATTTCTTTTTTTTGTATGATTTGTAAATGAAATATTCAAAAATTTGATACCCAATTATCGTTAGACAAACAACAACTATTACTATTGATTGTCCTATTAAACCAATTAAAAATATTACAATGACAGTAAAATAAGCAATTGCTTTAATTTTTTCCAATGTAGGATTTATAATACTCGTAACTTCTATATTCGACCCGTGTATAATATTACTATAAACTGATTCTGGATATTTAGATGATAATTTGCGGTAATTTTCAAAATCATCGGTATCCCAAATTATTATACCCCATCCTTTAGCAAACTCCTTCATTCCTTCAGAAACCTTTTGGCCATATGCAATTATTAAAATTCTGTCAACCCCAATATTTTTTTTCTTGGCAGACCATTTGAATATTCTATCACTTATCTCTCTTTTAGAACCCTTATACTCTACACAATCTATAGCTATTTTTACTCCACCAGTTTTTGCCAACACATCTACTTCATAGGTTTCGTCGTTTATTTTATACTTAACATTTCTCTTTGTCTTAAATCCTGCAGAGGAAAATATTTTTTCTACTTGTTTTTCAATTGATGTTCCTTTTGTTTCTGCCACAATTAAACTTTCTTTTATCAGAACAAAAATCTATCTGATTATGGTCAATTGAAAAATTTTAATCGTCTTTTTATTGATTTACTTTGTATTTTGAAATCAACTCTTGAATTTTTTTAAGTGCTGTTTCTTTATCTTCTATTAGTAAAAATTTAACAAGTTCAGGAACTTCACTTTCAGGAATTGAACGTGGGTCACTTAACCCCCAACATCCATCGTCAAAGTAGCTGTCTACTAGAAATTTTTTTCCTTTTTTCCAATAACCGTGAAGAATTGCATCTGGACTGTCATATTTAAGGTTAACTCGAGATACCTGACCATTATTCAGGTCTACGATATAGATGGATCCGTTTTCTTCAAAAATTACTTTTTCCCTTCCTACTCCCGCAATTTCTCCCGGCATAGTATTCAATAGATTAAGAATTATTAGAAGATTTAAACCTTGTTCTTAACAAAAATCTATCTGATTCTTTGTTATATCATTTCTCACTCAAATAAGCGAGGTTTGGATATTCTTTAGATATCCATTTGTCACGCCCACCTTCACTATAAAGTTTCAATAATCCCACAACTTCTTTTTCCAATTCTTCTCTATTTGATGCAAATTCACAAATTAAGTTTTTATCATACAAAGATGCATCGAAGACCATCAATTTTTCAATATCATGAAGTTTTTGAACGTCACTATTTTCCACTCCTAGACTTCTGGTAGCGGATAATATTATGTCCCATGCATCCTTCTGAGGTAGTGTCAAAGTTTTACTAGATGGTATACAATCATATGCATCAAAAAGTAAACCAATTAGTCCATGTTGATCATAGCCTCTCAAGTGTAGTTTCTCTAGTGGAAAAGTAGATAAGCCTGTTTTGACCAATAATATTCTCGAAAATGCTTCAGAGTGTGTCCCAATATCATTGTAAACATCCTCACAAAGAAAAGTAGGTTTTGTTTTCATATCACGAACTTGAGTTTCACACTTAGCATAATTAAACAACAAATCTTGAGGTATTAAAAATGTAAATTCAGAATGACCACCATTTTCATGAACTATTAAACCTGCTGTTTCCTTTAAATCCCATAGAGCATGTCCAGCGTAAGTGATCCATCTTTTGATTTGATTGTCATAGTATCTTAAGTCGAATCTACCTTTAATTTCACCTAACTTGTCAAATGAATCAACATATTCTTCTTGAACTTTATGAAATTCTCTACCAAAAGTATCTTTGTAAGTTTTCTTAGCTAACTCATAAGATTTTTGGAATTTGTTTTCCAAAAATGCATTTAACTTTATTTTTCTCATGGGAATGAAGAATAAAAGTTAAACTTTTAAAGCTTTTCAAAGAACAAAAATCTATCTGATTCTTTCATTTCTTATAAGACTTAGAGCATTTTTTACACAAGCCATCATTACGATGAACTTGAGCGGGAGAAATAGGTTTCAAACATTTCTTACAAAGGGACATACTCATTGTTTGAACTATATGAACCACTTCTTTTTTTCGAATTCTTCTAGAGACACTATTTTCCTAGCTTCTTCTAAACAATTACAAGTAGGTATGTTATGGACATTCATCCCTCTATAATAACCGCAGTTTTCTGGCTTTGTCATCTGACCACAATATGCACAACGGGTTACTTTGTTAGACATAACTATCTCCTAAATCATAATCCTAAAGTTTGTTTTTCCAACACATTATTACAGGATTCACACAATTTTTTCCAAAGCCATTCATCAGTTTTTTGTTCTGTAGAATACGTTATTTTTCTACTACCACAGTTTCTACATTTACCATTTTCGTCTATTTCATCTAATTCTTTGGTCATTTTCAACACCTCTATGAGGAGCTAAACAGGTTAAAAGATTTCTTCAGGAGAAGTAAGAATGAATCCTTATAATTCAAATTTCTTAATTTCTCGGGAAAATCTCAATGTTTTTTTAACTCTTCTTATAAATACATGGCATATTGAATTTATAAGTTCATATAGAGGAGACAAGAAACCAATTACAATCTAACTCTCTCTTCCGATCAGAAATCTATCTGAACTTTCTTCTAAAATATCTCCTGCCTCCAAAATTTCTGTTTCTATTAGATTGGTAGTTGTTGAACGGTAAGATTCTGAAATCAGAAACTTCCATCTTTTTTATATCGTAGGAAAATCTTCTTATTATCCTTCTGAATGAATCGTGATCATCTCTGATTAAAAGCGATATAGCCTTTCCTGATTCTCCTGCTCTGGCCGTCCTTCCTATCCTGTTAGTATAATCTTCTGCGTTCTTTGGTATACTGTAGTTGAAGATGTGAGTCACATTTTTTATGTCTAACCCTCTAGCAGCCACATCTGTCGCAACCAGAAATCTTGTTATTCCCTTATGAAAGTTTTCCATCACTTTTTCTCTTTGTTGTTGTGATAAGCCACCGTGTAAAGCTTTAGCATTTATGTTGTTATCCTGAAGGTTTCTGGCAACGAGATCTGTATCTCTTCGGGTTTTACAGAAAATGATTGCAAGGTTGGGTTTCTCTTGTTCGATCAAGTGGACTAACAACGAGAACTTTCTTTTATAATCAATGTCACAATAATATTGTTTTAAAATATTTTCTTCCACTTTGATTTTTGTCTTGATTTTCTTTGCGTCTCTTGTAAACCTTTCTCTGATTCTTAATAAACTATCTGGCATGGTCGCACTGAACAGTAATGTCTGTCTGTTTTTCGGTATATTTCTTTCAATCTTTGCTATGTCGTCAATGAAACCCATGTCTATCATCCTGTCTGCTTCATCCAGAACAAATATCTTCAGGTTACTCAAGTCCATGTTCCCTCTTTGCATATGATCTAAGATTCTCCCTGGTGTTCCGACAACAATCTCAGCTTTTCTAAGACCATTGATTTGAGGTCCCATGGAAACTCCCCCGTATACTGTCTGTATGTAAAGCCCTTTAAAACGTGAAAACTTCTTTAGGTCATCTGCTATCTGTAGTGCCAATTCCCTTGTAGGGGATAGGACTAATGCCTGGATTTTATTACCTTTAGCAACTTTCTCTACCAACGGTATACCGAAAGCTGCGGTCTTACCTGAACCTGTTTCAGACTGACCGATAACGTCATAACCCTGTTTAATTATAGGTATAGTTTCAGACTGAATTCTTGTCGGTTGTTCAAAACCGATATCATTCAATGAACCTAATATACTCTTTTCAATATTCATATTTTCGAATTTCATAATATCATCTCTTATTTTTTAAAAAGTCACAAAAGCAATAGAATTAGCATATTAAACTAACGCTATTTGTCACAACTTCGTACTTTGAATTTAATCTATATGGAATAGGTAGGTATTTAAGTCTTTCCCTAAGAACAAAAATCTATCTGATTCTTAACAAAAAGTTTATGTACAAAAAATCTAGATTTCAAGGTTTTTTAAGTGCATCTATACTCTTTAATTTTTTGAACAAAAAATTCATATCATATTCTACATCTTCAATCTTCCTTATACCAGTACAGATAACTTTGCCTGAGCCAAACAGCAAGAATGTAGCATTAGGATTTTTCATCCTATAGACCAAGCCAGGGAATTGATCTGGTTCGTACTCAGAATTTTCCGATTCAAAAACGATTTTATCCAAGTCCAATCTTGCTGGGATTTGTGCTGAAGCGACGATGTTTTCTATCTGTATCTTGTATTTTTTTGGAACATCTATCTTTAGTGACCTTATCATCATTGCGACTTTTTCCACGGCTTTCCTAACATCAGCGATACTTCTTGCTCCTGTACAAACGATCTTACCAGATGAAAAGACCAGAATGGCTGCTTTAGGATTCTTTACACGATAAACCAAACCTGGAAATTGTTGCGGTTCGTATTCAGTTCCTTCCAGATGTTCAACCATTTTTTCTAAAGGTACTCTGATACCAAAAGTGGCTGAAGCAACTATGTTCTCGATTTTAATATTAAAATTTGTCATTTCCTTTCCAATATCAAATCATATTTATATATTTTTATCTTCATAAGAACAAAAATCTATCTGATTTTAATACTTTTCTGTCTTCTCATTTCCTCCCTTACTTCTTTCATTCTATACAAAATAAAAGAGTGTCTAAAAAAAGAAGGAGCATATACATCTTTAACTCTCGAATAATACCATCCATCTATCCAATCATTGTAGGAAACTACTCTCGCTACATCTTTTAAATATTCTTTTAATACAGGTTCAACCATTAAATTTCCTCCAGGAGTCAAAAAAATGTAAACTAGATCAGCCTTGCGCATGATTTTCTTCATTTCAGGAGTAGGTTTCAAAGCATTACCTAGAAAAATTTTAATCCTATTCTCTAGAACTTCCTTTTTTATTCTACCCTTGACTTCATTTACAAGTTTTTCATCCATTTCTATTCCAAACGCTTTTGCTGTATGGTATTTTTTAACCGCTATGAAACCTAAATCAAATGTACCTGCGCCCAATTCAAGGTAGATTTCTCCAGGTTTTAACTCACCTAAATCTTCTAATATAGTATTATAGGCTTCTTTAGGAGTTGGTTCAAAGGGTGCTAAAATATCATCTAACGATTTTCCTGACATAATCTTTAAGAAGAAGGTTAACTTTAAATATAACTTTAAATAAACAGTTTCTTTTCAATCATTGCTAACAGGAACAAAAATCTATCTAATTCTTTAGGTTATTATTTGAGTTGTAATTGATTCGCCTTTAATCACTGATAAATTTAAGTCCTTAACTATCGTATGATTTTCAAGGTGACAATGTGAGAAAAGTAGATGCACCATGTTTTGTTATAGATAGAATTTTATATCTGTTAAAATCAGAAAGAGATGGTAAGCCACCAGCTGACGTAGGTAAAGATTATCTTAACAATGGTGCAGGTTCTTGTATGTGTAGAGCCAGAATTGGTGACACATTGTTTTCTGGTTCTGGTTCTTATATTGATTTAGGACTTTCTGATAAGATGTTGGAGTATTTAACAGACAATGCAGGTCGGTGTGTTGACTCTTGTAGTGGATACTTAGCGGGTCCAAAAACTGAGGATATGGATATAGCTAAAGCAATAGAAGCAGTAACTAGAGATTTTTATGAACTTACTAAGTTTAAAGAATTTACTTCTGAACAAAAGGAATTTGTTGACGAATTTTTGAAAAGATTAGATAGTGGAGAATATACAAAAGGTCTAGTTCTAAACGCTTAAAAAATATAATAAGTTTAACTCAAAACATTTTATCAATGTCATTAAGAGATTTGGCAAAGAAAAACATTCCATGGAAAACTCTGATAACTGTCAGTATCATAACCTTCATTTTTTCATTGATAGTTGATGTTTTGATGAGAAAACCTTTAGATTATGTTTATGCTTTTGTTCTTGCAATAATCTTCGCGGTAATATTTTCCGCTTTACAATATCTGATAAGTTATCGAATCAGAAAACTCCAATCAAAATTTAGATAAGTTCCAAATAGGGGATTTTACGAAATTAGCCAAGCACTGGGATAAGGTAGACAAAAAGGTCAAATGTAACCTTTGTTATCAGAATTGTTTAATCTTACCTGGAAAAAGAGGTTTTTGTGGGGTTAGGGAAAACACTAAAGGTAAACTTTATTCTTTAGTCTACGGCAAGGCATGTAGTGCAAATGCTGATCCAATAGAGAAGAAACCTTTGTATCATTTTTACCCTGGGACTGATGCTTTCTCCATAGCAACAGTCGGGTGTAATTTCAGGTGTGACTTCTGTCAGAATTTCGAGATATCTCAGGCCAAGCCAGAAGATCTTCCTGGAATGGATTTACCACCTGAGAAAGTAGTAGAACTGACGAAAGAATACGGTTGTCAAGGCATCGCTTACACATATACAGAGCCAACGGTCTTCTACGAATACACTCTGGATACTGCCAAGCTTGCTAAAAAGGAAGGGTTGTACAACGTTTACGTCACTAACGGTTACATCCAAGAAAAACCGTTGAAACAGATATCAAAATACCTGGATGCAGCTAACATAGACTTGAAGGGTTTCGATGAGGAATTCTACGCAAAAAACTGTAAAGCCAAGTTGAAGAACGTCCTGAAATCCATACTGAATTACCATAAGTTAGGGATTTGGATAGAGTTGACTAATCTCATTGTCCCTGGGGTTAATGATGATCCAAAAAAGATAACAGAGATGTGTGAATGGGTAAAGGATAATTTAGGGACGGGTGTTCCACTCCATTTCTCTAGGTTCTTTCCTCATTTCAAGATGACTGATAAACCTCCTACCAATATACAGACGTTAATAAAGGCTCATAGGATTGCGAAAGAAGTTGGGATAAAATACGTATACATAGGGAATGTTCCTGGTGGTAGGGAAGATAATACGTATTGTTGGAAGTGTAATGAACTTTTG
>Ga0209635_10000044_pt1 | contig 66016 bp, 89 predicted proteins | sample DeeMarSWOR230_32_FD_187463 | JGI IMG/M metagenome (GOLD analysis project Ga0209635, IMG submission 187463) | Marine sediment microbial communities from White Oak River estuary, North Carolina - WOR-2-30_32 (SPAdes) (version 2) | ecosystem: Environmental > Aquatic > Marine > Intertidal zone >...
ATCATTTATATCACTATTAAATGAGTTTCTTTACCTAACTTCCTAGCATACTTCATAGTCCAACAACCACCATTAGTGGAATGCCTAGCTTTCTCACAGTGAATACACATATTATCTCTTGTAAGTTTAGTATCTATCAACATAGCTGATAGTTTTACTTTAGGAACTATACAATATAATACATCACATGCTTTAGCTATTTGTATATTTCTAGAACGATATCCCTTCTTTATAATTGGATGTCTTGGTTTACCAAATTCCCAATCTTCACTTCTTCCTCTAATATCATCCCATTGATTAACATCTGGTTTATATATTTCTTTATTTATTTTATAAAAATCTGCTATTTCTTCTGCCCATATATCTACTCCACCTTTAGGGCAGTGACCAGATATTAATGTAACTCTTCTTGGATCAAAGTCTGTTCTACAGTATCCTTCACTCTCTCCTTTATAAGAAATAACACAAGGATTAACTAGTATGTTTATAATATGATATTGTGCCCATGCTTTCTGTGTTTTATTCCATTTAGATTCTTCTGCACCAACTATTGCTATTTTCATATATACCTAAACTCCCTTACCTTTTCCTCTTGTTTATGTGTAAATCCTAAACTATTCAATATCAAATGTATAAGTACTGACATTAACCAACTATCTTTAGGTACTCTACCAAATTCATCTTGTATAATGTTAGCACATTTACCAAATACTTTTAGGAGTTTAACAAATTCCTCTACTTTCTGATCTTGTGATATAAATGAATAATGCCATCCTTCATGATAATTTTTAAAGTAATCTTGTATTCCATATTTTCTAGTTATTCTATTATATGCATCTTCTAGAAGAAAGTAAGGTAGTGCATCATATTTAGTATCTAGCTTCTCTAATGAAGATATTATAGAATGTATTTGTTCTTTAGTGGCTTGTACTCTTAAAGCTATATATGCATCTCCATATGTTACAGCTCCATTAGGATAATGGTATGCCATAGTTTCATACAATACATGATATTCATTAATGTTTAAAGAACACATTAATGGTTTAATGACATCTACAATGAAATCTTCTCTCTCATCATGTGAATAGATATCTTCTCCTATATAGATTCTAATACTATAATTCATTTTATATTATCTCTGGAAATCTCTTATGCCAATAATACATAATTATAAAAGTTACAATAAATACAAATATTACTCCAGCAATTCCATGTTCAATTGGTATAGGTATTACTATTGTTTCTCCCATTATTTTTTAAACCCCAATATTGCTATTTTGTAGACATATTTCTTAGGGTTTCTTTCAAGCTTGATACCATATTTAAATACAGTATTAAAAACTTGTACTCCTAATGCTTCAGGAACGTAAGTAGCTATCATATTATCATTAGCATTAAGAATACCATCACAATATTTCTTAAGTCTAGAAAGTACTCCTTTCTGCCAATATAATAAATTTCTACATTGTCTATCTGTCCAAGTAGGATGCATATTCTTCATATGTTTACTCCAACTCTCTAAATCAAATCTTATTGCAACTAGCATGTATGGTTCACTCATTATTTCATTTATTTTAGGACATGGAGGACATACTTCTTTCTTTCCATAATTAGGACATCCATAAGGATGATTAGGATATGGTAACTTACACCATTCCCAAGTATACTCACTAAGTTCTAATTCTACTCCTTGAAGTGATTCTATATCTACTAAATCATCTATCTTCATTATTTTACATCTTCAAAAATAGTAGGAGCTACATTCTTGACTTCTTTTAACATTCTCTTAGCTAACTCTTGTATCTCCCATTGTGCAGGTGGATGTAATCTTAACTTAAAAAAGTGCAGAAGTTCTCTACCATTCATAGTGATTACAATATTAGTAGTACTTCCCATAGGTAAGAAATATCTAGCATCTTCTCTTGGTATTCCACTTTCAACCATATCATCATATGCTATCCATACTTTTTTTAGAAAATCTTGAACATATAAATTCCAATTCATATCATCTTGTACAGATTTAGGAATCACTATTTCTTTAGGTTTAACAACTCTAGTACTTTGTTGACTATAACTAGCTATTCTATGTCTAACTAATTGATGAGAACAAGTTCTAGATATTCCTTCTACAGAAAAAGTAAAGGAAGCATGTTCTAACACTGAATAATGTCCACTTTGTTTAGCTAATCTAATGTAGTATTCTATTGGTTTATCTAATTCTATTTTATATGCTGGATCTTTGTGTCTACATCCCCTCATAGCTTTAGTTATTGTTAATTCTGGATTCTGAGTGTACGCCATTAGTTTAACTTTCATCATATGGAAAATCTCCTCTTTTATATTTTTCATATTCACAGAGATCACAACTACATTCTACATGATGCCAGTTATCTCTATAATAATCTAGTAATTCATTAGCCATATTCTCTAATTTCCCAGACCAAATCAATAACCATGAAGCTAATTTATATGTGGTGTCTAAGTTAGATTGTATAATTGCTGTCATAATTTCTTTCTGCATAAATTGAGGAATTTTCCATCCTTTAAAAAGCTTCTTTAATATTGAATTTTTTCTTTCCATAACTGATTCATCATTCATTATCTATTCTTCCTCATCAATTTCTCTGTACTCTTTCTGCATAATCCCAAGATAGAAAATGGAGAATTGGACCTAATATTGGAATATAGAATAATGGATCTTCTAGTGCGGATTCATAATAATCTATTTTCTTTCTCTTTCTCTTTTTTATTAATTCAGATGTTCTTAATACTCTAGTTGGAAGACTTGGCTTTTGTACTGAAACAATTGAACCATATTTCTTAATCCTTTCTTGTTCTTCTATCCAGTAACATTCTAGATTATTGTGTCTTTTAAAATGTTTCTTACAAAATGGAGTATTACACCAATCACATCTAATTGTAGCTTCTTTATGACAGAAATAACAGTTTATCAAAAATCTATTCTCCATGCCATTCTTTTAATACCTAAGCATTCATTACATTCACAGTGTTCACTATGCCAATTATCATTATAATAATCACTTAACTTCCTTACTTGCTTAAGTTTATGGGATAATTCTAATACTTTATATTCAAATTCTCTAGGTGTTTTTGATTTCTCTAATATCTTAAATAAAGCCTTAGTAGCATAGTAAGGTAAATTCCAATTAATAATTATCTGATAAAATTGTTCTTTAGGAGAATTACTCATTCTGATACCTCTACATATACTTTTAATGCTTCTCCTCTTCCAAGAGCTATAACACTTTCTCTAACTTTAATTAAAATAGGACCTCCTTCTAGAGAAGATACTTTCTCAATTATTTCTCCATAAGTTAATCCTAAAGCTTCTAATCTACTTCTAGCTCTTCTACCACTTCTAATTTCAAGTATCTTTGCTTTAGTTTTATCTTTTATAAAATAAAGGGTAGTTATCAATCTCGTATACCCGATTCATCTATTCTAAATACAGCAGTATCTCTAGGTAATGGACAATCAAATGTACAACATCCCCAAGTATTTTCTGTACTAGATATTTGATAACAAGATATCCAGAATGTAACACCATGTTCTAATACTGATCCACCATACAACTTATGTTTAATTCCTTGTTTCATCTGTACTCCTAGTTGTTGTCCAGCATCAGGTACTCCCATAGTTTGAATAGTTAACACTATAGCTACATTATACTTAGATGCTATCTTATTCATGAGTAACATATGTCTTCCAGTTTCTACTGATCTAGGTGTAAGCATTTCTCTTCCAGTATAGAATCCTCTAAATGGAGCAGAGTATGAATCTATAATTATTATTCCAATATCTGTTCCATCTTTTATCTTCTCTTCTATGTATTCTAAGGCTCTAAACAAAGATACAGGATCATCTACATCTTGAGATTCAACAACTAATACATCATCTAAGTTTATTTCTTTACCTTGTCCTTGAGCCATTTCTGTTAATCTTTCTGGTTTAAATGTTTGAGATTCTGTTTCTATCCATGCACCTTTTCTATTAAATTTAGATATCATATTCAACACTAATTGATGACATAACTGAGTTTTACCAGATGATAAGTTACCAGCAAGTGCAGTTATAGCATCTGTTTGTACTCCACCTGAAGTCTTATCATGTTTAAATAATATAGAATCCAGTTTTCTACTATTAGTGCTAATATACTGTATATGCTTGGTTCTATAATCTAGTACTTCTTTAGCTGTTTTAAAAGTTATAGAAGGAGCTAATATTTTAGCTGATTGTATAATCTTAGTTGCTTTAGCTCTACTAACTTTTAAAATTTCTTTAAGTTCATCTGCTCTCATAGTTGAAAGTTTTTCTGGATTTTTAATTCCTTTAGATCTTAATTCTTCTGATGTTTTAGGTCCAAGACCTGCTATTTCTTCTAATTCAACCAATTCTATCCCCTCTTAAGACAATATTCTTTACAATATATATCATCATCGTAATTATATGGAGATATTTCTCTTTCAACAAAAAGACATATATCTCTTAATATTTCACAATATTTGCCACTCAAAACATCCACACTCTTTTCATTAGATTATTTAGAATTCTTCTATCATTTTTCTTCATATCATCTACATTTTTAGGCATATTAGAAAGTTTAGTAGAAATTCTATTTAGTTCTTTTATATTTTCTGTAATCTCTTTAGAAGAATCAGCAGTTCTCCATCTTAAATTATCTTGTATCATATATGCTTTTCTTTGTTGAGAAGAAACTTCAGATAGAGGTTTACCATCTAAGATTCTAACTTCATTACTAAAAGAAACAATCCTTGATTTAGTAGCTTCTACTATCCTTATAGGTAATGAAGCTCTATCAAATATTTTCTTTTCACTAATAGAAACTTTCTTCATTCTACCTTTTAGATAATCTAATATAGGCTCATGTGTTTTTAGTATTTCTAATGTTTCTTTAGCTAATTTAGGATATTTCTCTTTCCATTCATTAATAGTCATTATTTCTACCATTACTTACCAACTTCTAACATTTCTGATTTTATCCAACCTGTAAGTTGGAATTTAAGAATACCATCTTCTTCCCATTCTTTATATTCAGAATTTTTAGTATATGTTTCACTAAATTTCTTCATTCTCTTTATCATATCAGATAGATGGAATACTACTTCAGGAGTTTCCATATAAAGTCCTCTAGCTCTCAATATTATATCCATAGCAATAAGTTTATTCATATTCTCTGTATAAAGTAATGGTTCTATTTGATTTCTAGCCCAAGTTTGCTTCTTCTCATCTTCTATTGTTAGAATCATATCTCTAATTTCTTTGGTTTCATTAACTACTGCCCTTACTTTCTTATCTGAGAAATTCTTGTTAACTATCAATTTAACTATTTTATCCCAATCTTCTCTAGGAGCTAAACTCATTTCATATATAGTTGGATATGGATGCCTCATCAAATATTCGGTGCCGAATATTTCACAAACTTCATAAGCTCTTATCATTTTACCTATTGAAATTTGACTCAAATCAGCTCTCTTTCCTATATCAGTTTGAGTCATACCTTCCTCATTCTTATGTTTATAGAATTTAGCATAATCATACCAAGATAAATCATTAGATGCTCTATTCTCATCATGGCTTTCCCAATCTTTCATTGGATGATTCTTAAATACAAATGCTTCAATTGTCTTATATCCTAAGTCTATCATAGCAAGTAGTCTTTGTTTACCACTTATTAATTTATAAGTTCCATTAATTTTTTCTACACTTATTGGATTGATAAGTGGTGGAAGACTTTTCTCAACTCTTGGAGGAATTGAATTTTTTATTCTTCTAACTCCTTCTTCTGTTGGTTCACTTCTTATATTTCCATCTAACTCTATTTTTTCTATTTCTATTTCTTGAGTATTTCTCACTTAATCACCCTATCAAAAAATGATTTCATCCTATTTCAAGGAATCTTCAGGGGTGTTATCAATATGCTCATGTTCTTTGACATATTTGATATGACTACATATTCTTTTTTTAACACTATAATAGAAACAATCACAATGCCATCCTCTATAATCTAAACTTACTAAATATTCCTTTTTAGTAGTTAATACTTTCCAAGTTCTGTATGATACTCTATCATACTTTAGTATTTCTGTCATTAGATTCAGCACTCATTTTATCTGATATTAATCTAGTTAAAACACTAGCTGTCTGATCCATTATTTTCTTACTATATCCAAATTTATTCACTATATAATTAGCTAATATTGGTCTAAGTAAAGTGTCATCACTTACAAATATTACTGAATAGGAATGTGGACTCATTTCCTTTATTTTCTCTATTTTACCTTGTGAGGATAATTGTAATTCTCCTATGTAGTCATGTTCAGTAACAAATACATTTAATCCAACAAATTCTCCACCAGTTACACCAGAATAATAGATATGAATACTTCCAAAACTCATTTTAAATATAAAGTTTCTACTTACCTTTAGCAAATCTTCCATAGATGTTACTTCCATAATTTGATATTTCATTATCTCATACTCCATATATTTCTAACATTGAAAATAGATATATTCCAAACATACATAAACTTATTAAAGAATACATAAAATTAAGAGGAAAGCTCAATTGTATAAAATCAAGAAGACCATATATGACAGAGCATATAACAATTAAACTAACAATAAATATGAAAATCTTTGTTAATAAATCAGCTTCCTCTTTCTTTTTCATTTATTCCCAACCTGATATTTCTTCAAGACTAAAACTTATCATTATATATTTCTTAGGAAAGTACTTTTGTTCTCTATTCCATTCATTAATATCCTGTTCATAATATCTAAGTTTCTCTTCAAATGTTATATCTTTATGATGCATTGCTGTTTTTGTAGGAAAAGTAGGTTTACCATCAGTAATTTTAGGTACTAAAGATTGTTTCCTTATTATCTCAAAGTGTGTATCAAAGAATCTTTTAAATAATGGAGATTGAGCACATAGAGAATTTATTACATGTTCAGTTATATTCATTTTAATAATCTCTAAAAATAAATTCCTTTATTTCTTCCCAACATTTATTACATAAATCAATTAAAATTGATTCATAGGTATGAGTAGATCCGCTAGGTCTTACTACACTTAATTCCCATGTTTCACACTCTAAATCAATAACTTTTTGGCATTTGTCGCATATTATTTTTCTCATTTTAATACAGCTCTTAACATTTTAATGATGTCTTTACTTTCTTGATCTTTCTTCAAGTATCCACCCCAGAAACCAGAGTGTCCACCACAAGCAAATCCATAATCTTCTAATTTAGTTCCTATATAATCTGCTAAGTCTCCTCTAATAGAGAATTTCTTAGTTCCATCATTAATTACCACCCAAGTTTTAGAGTAATTCATAGAACCTAATGTACTACAAATTCTAGATCCTACCCTTTTATCACTTCTTATTGAAACAACACTACAATAATGAGTAACATTATTTTCAACTATTCCTTCTCTGAATATATTTCTAATTTCTTGGTCTATAGATTCTACATCATTCTTTAATGCTATATTCTCTAGAATATCAATAGGATTTGTAGCTCTACATATTATTTTATATGCCATCTCAGGATTACCCATTCTGCATGAAGCATTTATAGGAGAAGATAAATGTTTATACAAAGGATATGGATATTCTTTAAACTTACCATATTGTCCTCTGTAGATATTACCTCTAGTTTCTAATAGTATAGGAAACATATCCCATATCTCTATAGGAACTTTCTCTGCTTGTCCATCTCCTACTAATCCACCTACTACTTTCCATTTCTCTTCATTAGGTATATGTTCTTTAAATAAATTATATATTATCCCTGTAGTTGGAATGAAATCATGTATATAGAAATCAGTAGGAGATACTTCTGATATTTTGTGATGATCTATTATCACCATTTCTTTTGGAGTGTTAGACATAGGTGAACCAAGATCAAGCACTACATCAGGAACATATATTTTCTCTTCATCTCCTACTGTTTCTTTTATTTCATTATAATCTCCAAATATCCAAGGAAAGAATACTCTATCTATTTCAAATACTGTAGATAACAATGCAGCACTATAACATCCATCAGCATCATAATGAGTTGCTACTATAAGTGGTTCTTTATCTTTTAAATGTTGATATATATTCATTAATCTTCTTCTCCAAGTATAGCTAGTCCTTCAGCCCATTTCTGAAAGGCTCTTAAGGCTTTAGATGAAGTACAATGTGATAGTTGTCTAATAGCCATACCTGCATACTTTAAAGCAGATTGTATTCTTTCTTCTTCTGTTTTAGTTTTTATTTTCTCACTCATTTTAAATCACATTTTTCTTTAATCTAATATATGCAAGGAAATATAAAAGTGTGTCTCAGACAGACTTAAATATCTCAAGAAATAAGATATTATAAAAGATGTTAAAATTGGGTAAAAAACTAATTTTTCCAGAAACAAGTGATTTCAAAGAGGGCGATACTTTCATTCTAATAGGAAAAAAGAAGAAAGATACTTGGGATTCAATTATGGTATTTATAAATGATTTTTCCAAATTAGAATTTGACAAACAAAATGAGCATATAGATTATTGTTTTAGTAAATTAAAAGAAAGATATAAAGATCTGGTTTTTAATATTAAAAAGAAAAAGGAGGAATAAAAAATAGAAATATTAAAGAAATATTCTGAGAAATCAGGGATACCAATTGAGGAAATAACAGAGAGATATGAAGAATTATGCAAGGAATTTGATAACAAAGCTAAAGCATTAGATAGATTGAAAGGAGATATTCTAAGAGAAAGCGGAAGTTTAAGAAGTTCTGCTATAATGTGGTCAGGATTTATCTTTGGAGATACTGGAATTATAGACTTTGTAGATCTTATGAAGAGAAAAGCTAAGAAAATGTATGAAAATCCAAATACAAGAGATTTTGCCATCAATAAACTTAAAATAGTTAGTAGAGATGGAATACCTCTTGATACTAGAGATCAAGTAAACTTTAAAGATAATCCTAATATTGGTCAACCATTGAAAGGACATTCATACTCTAGAACTATGTATGGTGTAGCAGGAAAAGGAAGACAAATGGAAGAAATAAAGTTCTTTACATTGAACTTTAATGATGATGTAGCTAAAGAAGATAAACCATATGAATTCTATAAAATGTATATGTTCAGAGGAACTGTAGGAAAGACTGATTTAAATATGCATAAAATAAATGCAAAGTCAGTAACTAAGTTTGATCCTAGCCCTAATGGAGATCTCTCTTGGGATGAAAAAGCCAATCTTATTTTGAATTCTGGATACAAGATTTGGAAAGTATCAGATATAGAAAAAGCATTTGGCATGAATAAAGATCCTAAGAATGATGATAGAACTAATCAATCATACCCACTATTGATTAGATGTATTGCTAGGGAAATAGAATATTCAGTAAATGATCAAGGAAACAGAAAAATGGAAGTAGATGATGAAGAAATGTGGGGTGGATCTTATACTGTATGGATTCCAGAACATTTACCTTTAGACTTTGGATTAGACACTAAAGTATTGTTAGCAGGAAACATAATGAAAGGAGTATTCAATGAACAAGTGCAATACAATATAAATGCAGAAGGTATATTCCCTTTACCAAATTACTTCCAAAGGAACTAATAATATACTGGTGATGAAATTTGCCTATTGGAAGACTTGTTAAAGAAGGAGAAGCTCCTCCTTCTGCATTCACTATTTCTAAAAATAATGTTAGAAAGAGTCCTATAAACAAAGAAGCTTTAGAATTGTTATCAATGTCAATAGCAGAAGATGGAGTAACAAATAGAGTTATTGTAAACCCTAAAATGGAAATAATAGCTGGACAAAGAAGATATCTATCATGTATAGAAACTAAAAGAAATGTTCCATATGTTATGTATGACTTTGAAGGCTTAGAATATGATTCTTGGATATGTGAAATGTGTACTTCTTTCCAAGAAAATCATCAACATAGAGATGTAGAGTCTGTAGATAAAGGAAAAGCAGTTATAGAATTACATGAAGTTGGAAAATTACAATTTGATAAGATAGCTAAATTAATGGGTGCAAGTTTACCTTCAGTATATAATTGGTACAATGAAGCTAAAGGACCACAAGCATTAAGAAATTCTGTTATAGAAGAACATAAGAAAGAAGAAGTACTGAAGGAAGAAAAGAAAAAAGAGAAAAAAGAGAAAGAAAAGAAAGCACAACCAACTTTAGATGAAACTCCAGTATTAGATGAAAAGCTTATGATATTGGAGAAACTTAGATTAAAATGTAAGAAACTATGGGATCAATTACCTCAAGGATTAAGATATAGAGCTTTAGTGATTAGAATTATAGATAGTGATTGGTGTAAACATATTAATGGTATTCCTAACTATGAGAAGATAGAGAAAGTATTACTTTATTGTATTAATGGTGCTAAGTCTAGAGATTTAGAGAGTATGGCTAAAGATATAGGAAGAAATATTCCTGTAGATTTAGAATTTAGGATGGAAGTACTACAGAATATAGAAAATTACGAACTTAGACAATTTAGATTACCTAAAACACTCTTCAAATATTCTAAACCAATACAGAAAAGAAGAGGTAATATGGATTCTAATCAAATGGTTGCTGAAGCTATAAGAGATTGGATAGAGAAATGGACAATAGAAGAGAAATGGGAAACAGAAGTTACAAGTAAAACTCCAGAGTGCTTTGAAAAGAAATGAAATTATCAGTTTGCACTGTAGATTATTCTATAGAAAGACAAGACACTATCATTGATAGATATAGACATCCACTTCTCCATCTTTTTTGTAGAGATTCTAATTTTAATAGAATAGAAGTTTTAGTTGATTGGTTTATTCCTTATTTTTATATGCAGAATAAAGATTATAAAATTATACAAGACAAATATTATTATGTTAAAGAAGCTCAGAGAGGATATAGAGATTTATCTGGAAATAGATTAACCAGAGTATATACTTTTACTCCTCCTCAAGTTGGTTCATTAAAGAAATTATTAAGAGATATAAACGTTAAAAGTTATGAAGCAGATATATTGTTTCCTCTAAGATTTTTAATAGATTTATTAATTTATACTGGTATAGAATACAGCATCTACACTAAAGAAATTATGGGACCAATAGATGCTCCATCTAGATTTAAGAAATTAATAATAGATATAGAAGTTGATTATGAAAACGAAGAAGACATAGATAACTTTAGAGGAGAAATAATAGTATATGGAATATATGATGAGTATACAGATGAATATCATATACTATCTACTAAGAAAATAAATAAAAAGATACTTGAAAAAATTCTGATAGAAAAAGGTAAGAAAATAAATTTATACCATTTGAAATCAGAAGAAGAGTTACTAATTAAATTAATTAATTTATTTGACATTATACAACCAGATGTTATTATTACATTCTCTCCTTGGGACATGAAATATACTATAGGTAGAATGAGAGCATTAAAACTTAATCCTAGAAGATTATCTCCTATGAATATAGCTAGAATATTTGGAGATGGAGCTAAGATATCTGGATTACAGATTTTAGATATAGGAGAAATGTATAGAACCACATTGAGAAAACAAAAATTTGAAACATTAGAATTTATAGCTAAAAAAGAACTTAACTTAGATGCATTTTACCATAATGAAAATGTACCTGATATGTGGAGAGAAGATTATAAGAAAGTATTTAAAAGAAACTTAAGAGATGTGGAATTAGTTAAAATATTAAATGAAGAGTTACAATTATTCACTTATTTTGATACTATTAGAAGAACAGTTGGATGCAATCTTTCAGATACAATTTATAGATCAAGAGTAGCTGATATTTTAGATTTAAGAAATGCTAAGGAAGAGAATGTAGTTCTTCCTAGTAGAAGATATTATCAACATATAGATTATGAAGGAGCTAAAGTATTCAAATGTAAAACTGGTAAATACACTAATGTTTTAGTAGTAGATTGGTCAGCTATGTATCCTTCTATTGTTAGAGTATTAAATATAGGATATACTACTTTTATTCCAGGAAAATTTGAAGGAACATTCTTTGAAATAGAAAATTTACAGGGAATGTTTCAAACATCTACTGTTCCTTCTTTTGTTATTAAAGCATTTGATAAATTAGAACCATTAAGAAAACCTCATAAGAAATTAGCTAAACAATATCCTTCAGATAGTAAAGAACATAAATATCATAAGGCAGTAGCAGATGGATTAAAGTCTCTAATAAATGCAGAATATGGTAAGTTCGGATTCTCTGGTAATTGGAAAGAAAGGAAACCAGCAGCTAGATTATATGAACCTAGAATAGCAGCAGCTATTACTTATGTAGGAAGAATGATTCAAGAAGCAACATATGAATATCTAGAGAAATTAGGATATACTGTAGTGTATGGAGACACAGATAGTTTATTTATACATATAAATAATCCTAATGAAATAGATAAGATAATTTCTATGTTAAATAAATTTGTAGAAAATTTACTTAAAGAAAAATTAAAAACTTCTAGTTCATTAGAATTAGAGAAAGATAAATTATTTACTACATTAGCTTTATTAACTAAGAAAAGATATGGTGGAAAGAGAGAAGATGGAACTTATGAGTGGAAAGGACTAGAGTTAGTAAAACGAGATCAAGCTGTAGTTACTCAAGAAGTACAAGAAATATTACTTAAGAAAATTTTAAATGGTGCTACTTCATATGAAGTAGAGAGAACATTTCTAGATTATTGTGATAATTTTAACAGTAAAACTATACAGGACATAGCTATGCCATTAAGATTAACTCAGAAACCAGAAGATTATAAAACTCCATCATACCATCTTAAAGCATTTCTATATTCTAGGGATATCCTACATATTCCATTAGAAGTTGGTAAGAGATTTTACTTAGCATATATTAAGGATATACCAGAACAATATCCAACTATGTTTTCAGTAACAACTAGAGAAGGAACTAGACAACATAAAGTAGATGCAATAGCATTTAATAAAGTAGAAGAAATACCAGAAGGATTTACTGTAGATTATGAAATAATGAAAGAGAAAACAGTAATAAATAAAAGTGAGGATATATTATCTTTAATTGATATAAATATTGATAAATTGGAGAAGGAAGTAAAAGGATATGTACCTCTTACTAAATTTGTATAATGCTGGTGAATATCATGAGTGATGAAAATAGTGTTGATTATGAAAACCCAACTAATCCACATTTTATAACAGCTAAATTCTGTAATGAGAGATTTCTAAGAATAACTGAAATGATTGAAGATAAATTTACTACATTGTCAGATAAAATGGACTCATGTACAGATAATTTTAATTCATATATGAAAGAAATTAAAAATGAAAATAAGAAAAAAAGAAGAGATTGGAGAGAATTAATATTTTCAATTTCTGGAGCTGTTGCTGGTGGTATAATTATAACATTAGTTTTACATGCTTTTGGTGTTTAATATGGATACTGTGATAAATGGTTTAATTGACAAATATTGGAAAGAACTTAAAAAGAAAAGGAATGTAAATGGGTTTTCTGGTACTTTAAAACCTAAAGAAAGTGAAGGTATAATATATCCAGATAAACCTAGTTTTAGAATATATGTAGAAAAGAAATTACCTAAAGAACTTGTATCTCTAAAGGATTTAGTACCTAAAGAAATAGATGGTATTCCTACTGATATAGTTGAAATTGGAGAAGTAGTAGCTTTATCTTGTAAAGATAATCCTAGACCAGTAAGAGCAGGATGTAGTGGTATGTCATATTATCTTACTGCTACTGCTTGTACAGTTGGTGGATTTGCTAAGAATAAGAAACTATTGGAAGAACAATTTATAGGTATATTAGCTAACAATCATTGTTGTGCAAATGAAAATACTTTACCTAAGTTGACTCCATATACAGTACCAAGTAAATATGATACTGGAGATTTAAACGATAAAGTAGGAGAATTATGGAGATATGTTGAACTAAAGTTTACTGATTTTAAATGTCCATATAGAAATACATTATATAAAATGTATAGATTCTTCAAGAGAGATACACTCATAAATAGAGTTGATATAGGGTTAGTTAAAATAACAATACCTCTATCAGATGTAATATTTGAAGTAGAGCAGATAGGAGCACCAAAGGGAAAGAGAAGAGGAATTGAAGGAGAATTACTTCATAAATTTGGTAGAACAACTGGATACACTAAAGATGGTAAACTATATGATAATGATTGGTATGGAAGTGTTAGGTATAGTAGAGGAACATTAATGTTTGGTCCATGTGGTTTAGTTATGAAGAATGGATTCTCAGCAGGTGGAGACTCTAGTAGTTTAATATTAGCTATGGAAGATGATTTCTTACTTGGTAACTTATTTGCAGGAAGTAATGTTAGTACTATCTACTGTCATTATGACTTTGTAGAGTCTGACTTAGAGGTAGAATATATTGTCCCTTAAGTATAGGCTTATATGGCATATACTTTTTAATGCAGGATATTTTACTTTTCTTTGGGGAGCATTTGAATTTGCTTATACTTTAGGTTCACCTATTTGGAGTGGTACATTTGAAGGATTACCTATTCCTCATCATTATTTAATAGGAGCCTTTATAGTTTATGTTGGATATATATTGTTAAGTATACAAGATTTAATAACATTATCAAATAAGGTGAATGTTAAATGAAATTAGAATATTCTATAAGCACTATTATGTGTATTCTATGGTCATTATGGTATGCAAAAATAGAAACAATATTGTTACCAGCAAGTAACAAAAGTATTTTCTTATTTCCAAAACCATCAATATATCATTTCTTTATGTTAATGTTAGTTATTATAATGGCATGGTATCCTTTCATAGATGATGCTATTAAGAAAAAGAATAGATTAGCTTCATTATTTTATGGTATAGGAAATATAGCTTTAATGACATTCGTAGAAGATAGATTATATTTTGTATGGTTAGGAAGATTCATTAGACCTGATGAATGGACATGTGCTGGTTGTTATGTACAGTTATCTTGGGGAGATTGTATTCCATGTTGGTATTTTATCTCTATATCACTTATGTTTCTATTCTATGTTTTAAGTATTAACCGAATAAGATATAAATTAGCAAAATATATATAAAAAAGAGGTTTAAATATGGTGAAGAAATTTACTCTAACAACTTCAACTACTCTTATATCTATAGGTGTATTTTTCCTTACAGCAGCTCAAGATCAGTATGCTCAAGGAAATATAGAATTAGCATTAGGATTTGGAGCTATAGGTGGAGTTTTAGTTGGAGCAGGAATATACCTTTTACTTAGAGAAGGAGATATTCTGTTAGAAACTCTAAAAACTAAGTAGGAATAAATAGATGAGTGCAGTAAGAGATGCCATCAATAGTATTCGTAAGACTTTAGCAAATTCTATTAGTCCAAAACCTAAAGAAGAAACTACTGAATTATCATCTGACTTATATGTGGTTACTACACATGCAGGTAAGAATAAAGATGATAGCACTCTATTTGCACAACTTGAAGAAAGAGTAACTAAGACAGTTCCATTAAGTAAATTAGAGAAATTATATCATTTAGATGCTTTAACTTTTAGAGTAATCAATGATTATATAGATTGGATGATTGGTCCAGGATACTTTCTAGAAGGAGAGAAAGAAACAGTAAAACAATTATTAGAATGGGCAAAGACTATTAAACTTAATAGATTAATGGAAGAAATAGTTAGAGATTCCTTCTTAGCTGGTAATGCATGGGTAGAACTTGGTTATACAACTGATGAAAAAGACATAACAAAAGCTCAGATAGTGAATCCAAAATACATAGATTATATTAGAGATGAACAAACAGGATTTGTTAAATTAGAGAAAGACGGTGACTTTACTGGATTTGTTAGATCTGGTGGTATTTATTTTGAGAAAATTAAATGGAAGAAGAATGTAATAGAAGTAGGAGAAAAGAACATAAGAGTAAGAAGTGATGGTAGAGATAGAATTTCTCATTTTAAGTTATGGGGATTAGGAGAATCATTTCTAGGATGTACTCCTTTAGAATCAACTTATAGACAAGCTATTATTAGATTAAATATTTCTAGAAATGTAGGTGAAGGAGCATATAGAAGTGGTGGATTAATAATTACAGTAGGAGATGAAAACGTAGTTCCAACTAATGAACAAGTAGATAAGATAGCAGAAGAATTTGAGGATATAGAAACAGATAATATATTTACCTTTAAAGGAATAAATAAAATCCAAGTAGAAAGATTACCTTCTCCAGATCTTACAGGAAGTGAAAGATTACTTTATTACTATGCTGACATTATGTGTACAGGATTAGGTAAATCTGTATCACTAGTAATGGAGCCACCACAAACAGGAAGAACAGCATATGCAGATGTTAAAGCTATAGAATTTGAATATAGAGTAGAAGCATTACAAGTAAGATTAGCTGATCAAATATTAGAAAAAATATTTTACAAATATATGGATGCTAATGGAATACCTAGAGAAAATCTTACTGCTATGAAATTTAAATCTAAAATACCTGCTACTACTTTAGCTAAAGCTAGAAGAATAGCTACATTAGCTAGAAGAGCACTAATTAAATATGATCCAGAGTTAGAGAAACATTTAAGACAATTAGAAGATCTACCAACAAGTATGTTAGATGATATGATATATGAATGGAAGAAAACTGGTAAGTTACCAGAAGAAGAACCAGAAAAAGAAGTAAGAGAAAGACCTCCTGAAGATGCAGAGGAATTTATGGAAGAATTAACGGAAAGGCTTAGGAATGAAATGTAGATATTATGAGATAGAATGTCATTTAGAAGTAGTACCTACAGATTGTGAATATTGCCCATTGTGGAGAGAATTATTAACTTATAGATATAAAGAATACAATAAGAAACTTAAGAAACTAAAGACTTTTATAATTCCAGAACCAAAGAAAAGATTACAGACAAAAGAATTTGATATTTCAGGAACACTTGAATAAATTGGAAAATGAAGATTGGTATAAATTAAAAATAGAAGAACCACTTAGAAATCTTGTGAAGTTACTTAGAAATAATGGATTTAATACTACTTGTAGCTGTGGACATTATCCTGAACCATATGTTCATATTAATTGCTGTGAAACTTATGAGATAGATAAATTATATAGCTTACTTACTGAACATAGGTATAAAAACTTTGTAATTAAATTTTACTGGTATAATTATAATAGATTGAATGAGTTTAAGAAAAGTATAGAAATTATGTTTAATGTTCCTAGAGTTTTAATAAAAGAATCAGACATTAGAGATATGAATTATGAGTCTTCATGATATAGATAAAGTTAAACATTTTACAGATAAAGAACTTGATAAATTTCTTGTATTTTGTTTACTTGATAGAGCAATGCCTTATACAAGAGTTTGTGAAATATTTGATGAATTAGATTCTTATGATATGACAATTAGAGATTCTATTAAAAATAAAACATTAAATGAAATCAGAGAAATATTGAAGAAGAATGGACATAGATTTCCAAATCAAACAAGTACATATATTAAAGAATTTGGAAACTCTACTATAGATTTAAGGAACATATCTAGAGATGAATTAATATCAAAAGTAAGAGGAATTGGATTAAAGTTAGCTTCTATGTTTTTAAGAAACACTAGAGGAGATAAAGTAGCTGTTATAGATAGGCATATTAGAAATTGGTTAAAAGAACAAGGAATCGAAGAACAATCCTATAAAAAATTAGAAATCGAATTTCTTAAGAAATGTGAAGAGTTGAATAAAAATCCTTATGAATTAGATATAGAAATATGGCAGTTAAGAAGAAGGAAATAATATGAATAAACCTATAAAAGAAGATAAAGAATCAGAGATAGAAGAAATAGTAGTTGACATGAAAGAAATTAAATGTTACAAATGTGGTACTATTCTTAAAATACCAATCCCTGTATGGGGACAGAGAAGAATAGATATACTACAAAAAAGATTAGAAAGATTGATAGCAGAAGAAGATAGAGTAAAAGAAGAAATAGATTATGTTTTAAAAATGATAGAGAAGAGTTAGATATGAAAATAGAAGAAGCATTAAAAATAGAAAGAGAAGACTTTGAAAAAAGAATGAAGATAAGAGAAGCTAAAGGACATGACTATGCTAAGATAGATGCTGATATATTAGCTAACTTTAAAGTAATGGCTGATATACAAGCAGTACTAATGAAGCATGGATATAGGATACCATTAGAAAAATCTTATGGTACTGCTTTATGGCATCAGATACATAAGATAATAAGACAATTGAATTTCTGGAATGAAGGAACTGATCCTATGAATGAATCTCTTATGGATACATATTTAGATGAAAGTAATTATTTAGACTTAAAGAAGGAGTGTTATATTGATGAGAAAGGGAATAATGCCTCCACATAGAGTATATGAATGCATTAAATGTGGATGGATTCATCCTACTGAAATTAAGGAAGAATTCTGTCCTATGTGTGGAACAATGATAATGACTCATACAAAATGTGGTAATAAAGTTTATAGTAAAAGATTTGGAGAAATGACTAAAGTATATTGAGGTATAGATATGAATGAAGATTTTTTCTGGAATATATGTGAAGAAGAACTATTAAAATCTAATTGTTGTCTAATACACTTTGGTAGTTGCTTAGTGAAAGATGGAGTAGTGATAGGTAGAGGACATAACTATGCTCTGAATCCAGAATGTGCTACTTACTGTATAAAAAATAAGATAAAGAATTTAGAAGTAGGAAAGAATTCTGCACTATGTTATGCTATTCATAGTGAATGGATGACATTAATAGATGCTTTAAGGAATAAACCTAATATGGTTAAAGGTTCTACACTATACATTATAGGAAGAAGACCTGATGGTAGTTTATGGAAATCTAATTTCTTTGCTTGTACCATTTGTAGTAGATTATTGAACTATTGTGGAGTTAAAGATCTTAAAGAGAAGAAACATGGTGGAATTTGGCACATTACTATAAAGGAAGCATTAAAAAGTTCAATAGATCACATACTGGAGAAATAAAATTGGAATATAGAGAAACAGTTAAACAACATATAGAAGAAGCAGTAGAGAAGAAAGAACAAGATAAAGATAATGAAGACTATTGGGCATGGGTAATAGGAGAACTATTATCAGATTTAAGAGATTTTGAAACTAGTGGAAAAGAAAGATGGAGTAGAGAACCTATGGATAAAGCATTTCAGAAGTATAAAAGAATAGTTAGAAGACCATCACAAGATATCTTAGATATGATGAGAAGATTTATGGATGATGATTTCTGGAGAACATAATATTGAAAATAGAAGATGCTTTAAAAGATATCTATAATAAAGAAGTATACACTATGACTTCTTACATACTAGGTGAATATACAGATAAAATGAAAAGTATTCCAAGTTCTATATCTAGGGAATATCATCATGGAGAGTCTCAGGAAAAACATATAGAAGAAGTGTTAGATATTTTATATGAACTTATGAGAGAATTTAATATTCAAGGTGATGAAAGAGATATTCTTATATCTGCTAGTATATTACATGATATTTCTAATTGTATATTTATATCAGAAGAACATAATGATAAAGAGTTTCAGAAATTATATGTGGGTAAGCTATGGAGAAGTAATGAAGCATACTTTTATCATCCTTTACTTTCATCTTTTATAGTTGGAAAATATATATTAGAAACTAAAAATCCAGATTGGAGATTATTTAAAATAGCTAGAATAATATCTACTCATATGTCACATTGGTTAAATAAATATTGTCCAGAACCTGATGACTTATTGGGATATATATTATGTGTAGCTGATTATATAGCAAGTAGAAAGAAGGTGATATTTAACTGATAATTGGAGTAGACATTGACGGAGTTATAGCTGATATAGATTTACCTATGTTAAGAGTAATAGATTCATTAACAGATAAAGAGGCTAGAGATAATATAGAGAAATATTATTATGCATATAGAAAATTAGAGTTAGATCCTCAGTTAATATCTAACTTTCCTAATGATAAAGTGATATTAATTACAGGAAGACCTAATTATCTTAAAGAAACTACTAAAGAATGGTTAAAGAGAAATAAAATAAGTTATAATAAGTTAATATTCTGTAATCATAGAGCACCATTTGGACAATTTAGTAAGAAAGAATTAGATACATGGTTTAAGAAATTAGCAGAGAAGAAAGCTAAGATATTAAAAGAAGAAAAAGTAGAAGTGTACTTTGAAGATACTCCAGATATTATTAAATGGTTAAGAGAATTATGTCCTAATATTAAGATTATACAATATGGGTTACGGAGCTTAAAATCACAATGAGTAGAAAAAATTTAAGATATAAAATAAGAGAAGATCCATCTATTTTAGTGGGATTCCTTATAATCATAATAATAATAATAGTTACAATCTATTGTATCTTAAATGGGATTGGTTGTTAATATGAAATGTCCTGAATGCGGAAGTAAAAGTATAAGAGATAGAGGATGGAGAAAGAGCTTTGATGAATGGACTCACTGGAGTCAATGTAATAAATGTGATTACTATAGTATAGATAGTTCATTTTATGAAAAGAATATTTGGTGGTGGATTTAAATATGAAATATCTTAAATGTGATTATTATATTAAAATTGGAGATAAGATTGATGAACAACATAAACTATGCCCAAACTGCTACTTTGAGACTGATTTACGCATGATGAAGAGTGTTTGTGTTGAGTGCATACGAAAAGTGATTTCTGGTGAAGAATCAAATTTCCAAGCTAAAGAAGGATGGATTGAATTTTAAATTTAAAAAGAAATGTCCTAAGTGTAAAGGAACTGGAACCTTGTTTGATAATAAAAAGGCATATACTTGTGAAGAATGTAATGGTATAGGTGAAATAGATGCATCTTAAAGAAATGATGGAAGAAATAGGTAAATTAGTAAAAGCTAAAGGACATGGAAATCATCCTATATTTGTTCCTATAAAATTACTTAATGCTAGTTCAGAGATAGGAGAAGTAGCTAGTAAATGGAGAAAGGGATTACCTAAAGAGGATGTAGCAGAAGAAATAATAGATATATTCTTTATGTGTCTAGATGCTTGGAGGCTCTATTGTCCTGAATTAGATCCTGATAAAGTATTTAAGGATAAACTATATAAGAATTGGAATAGAAAGGATAAATATGGGTTTAAAGGGGTTGAAGAGTGGAAAAAATTGTTAGAGGAGTATAAAAGTGAGCAATAAGGAAATATATGCAATCTTAAAGAAAATAAGCAAGTATGTGTGTTTAGATTTATGTCCTTACTCACTAGTTGATTGTCCTTCAGATTGTAAATTCCAAAAGTACCTTATACAAGTTATACAAGAATTAGATAAGAAGTGATAATATGGCATTAAATTTAGAAGATTTAAGTAAAGAAGAATTACTTAAACTATATTGGAAAGAAGATAAAACTATGACTGAAATAGCAAACATGTATGGTTGTGCAAGATCAACTATTTCAAGAAGAATGTATAAATGGAATATTCCTAGAAAAGAACAAGAAACTACAGATGAATTTACTGATGAAGAAATACGAGAAATACTTTTAGAAGATCTTAAGAAACTTAAACCATTAAAATATAAGTTTAAAGATAGAAAAAGTATTTTTGTACCAATTCCCATTAAAGCATTTGAAAAGAATAAAACTGGAGAAGCTAGAGTAACTCTAGTTATAAGTGATTTACATCTTGGTGATACTGATCATTTACCATTAACTTATTGGTCAACAATTCATAATGTAAAATTAGTTCTTAAAGTATTAACATCTACTTTTAACATTCCACATATAAATATAATATTGAATGGAGATATTGTATGTGGAAGAGGAGTATTTAGATTACAAGAAGTTAGAACAATAACTTCTAGAGGTCATTGGCAAACAGCATTAGCAGAAATGGTGATTAAGGACACTATAGATCAAATAAGTAAAACACTTGAAGTGAATGATGTTTTCATTATTAAAGGTACACATGAGAAGTTAGCAGAGAATTATGCTATGTATATTAAAAGAGCTATGGATAATGTAAAGTATGGTGGACATCATATGATATATAACATTGGAGAAGACTTAGGAAATTTTAATATACTTTTCACTCATGGATATGGTTCTAATGCTTACTATCCAATAAGTTATGATTTAATTAGAGATGTATGGAAAATAATAGGTCAATATAGACTTAAAGGAATACCAATAGAGAGAGTATGTATAGGTCACTATCATTGGTTATCTACAGATATGAACTTTGAATCATTCATATTAGATAGTACTGGTGCATTTCAAAGATGGGAGAAAACTATTAGTCAAAGACCAAGTGGAGTACTTATGTATTTATTCTTTGATAATGAAGTAGGTGTTATTCCTATAAAACCAGATCCAGATGTATATACTGATGAACTTGAAGACTCTGCATTAGAATATAAAAACATGAGATATTATGCTGAGAAGTTACTTAAACATCTAGAAGAAATAGAGAAAGTGAAAGTGGATTAATTGGAAAATATATTTAATAATGAAGAATATAAATGGATTAAATGTTTAAAACATGGAGACTTTGTAGGAGTAGATTATTGTCCAATATGTGCAGAAGAATATACAACAAAAACATTAAATGATGTATGTAATTTGTTAAATAGAATTATTTCATTATTAGAAAGGATGGTAAAATAGACAATGCCTAGTCATGGATCATTAAGTAAAGCAGGTAAAATGAGAGATAGATTACAGTTCAAAAGAGGATTTAGAGAAGAGGAAAAAGTATCAAGAAGAGGGAAGCTTGAGAAACGTAAGTATTATCATCATAGAAAACATAAATGTCCTAGAGTTGCAAATAGAAAGAGATATGAGAGATTATTAAGAAGTAAAACTAATCTTAAAAAGGTTGACAATTTACTATAAAGTTGAGTAAACATGAAGAATTTATCTTTAGCTGATAAAATAAGAAATCCAAATTACTTGGATAATCTATCTGATAGGAGATATAGAGAGCTAATGATATGCAAAGAAATACTAGATGATGATGTATTAGAATCAGAATCTAGTATTCAGATAGCATATGGTAAAGCAAGAAAGAAATTCATTGTAGAAGTACTATCACAAATAAATCCAGAGTTAGCAGAGAGAGCATTAGAAGATAAAGTTCCAATATTTAATATGTTAGATATGTTGGAGGAGCATTATAAATGAGAGTTGAACATCATTATATGTTCTGGAATAAGAAAACATTTGAAGAAGTAGTAAAGTATGTAAAAAATAGAAAGAAATACAAAGATAAAGAAATTGGTGGGTTTCTAATATTAATATCAAATATCATAGTAAAGGTAGCAGAAGACTTTCAGACATATGCTTTAATAACTAAAGCTGGATTAGTGCAAAGTGATAATAAGAATTTTTCCTCATGGGAAGAGTTAGATGAAATTCTAACAAAGTATGATTTAGATACTTTTAAAGGTATATGGGGAAAAATTATAGTAGAGATATGATAAATAAAGATGTTGTAACATCTCTCTTTTGAGAGATGTTTAATGTCTAATGAAAAAGAATTATTACGAATTTTATGGCACTCTGTAGCTGCATTTGTTAAAAGTGGATATGGTAATGTAACTAGAAATGTAACTAGTAGAATAATACAAAGAGGATATAATGTATTTGTGTCAGCATATTATGGTTTAGAGCCAGGAGGTACTATGAAAATTGAAGGAGTACCTCATTTACCTAGCAAGATAGGTCAATTTGGTAAAGTATCTTGTCAATTACATGCTAAGAGACTTAGACCAGATATGTGTATATTACATACAGATTGGTGGGCATTTCCTTGGTTTCCTAAGATGCCTTTTATAAATGTTTTATATTCTCCACAAGATCATACTAACTATCCAGAGGAATTAATTAATTTAACTAAGGAATATAACTATGTTCTAGCTCTATGTAAGTTTCAAATGGAGGAATTAAAGAATGTAGGAATAGATAGTTATTATGTTCCTCATGGAGTAGATGTTAAAACATATCATCCAATACCTATAAAAGAAGCTAGAAAAGAAACTAGATTTCCTCCAGAAGCAGTAGTAATTGGTAGAGTAGCTGCTAATAGTGATAAAGAAGATAGAAAATCATGGGCTAGATGTTTTGTTGCATTAAGATTATTTTTTGATAATAACCCAGATGCTAGAAAAGATATATTTGTATATTGTCACACTAATCCAACAGACACTAGAGGGTTACCTTTACCAAGATTTGTGCATAAGCAAGGATTAGATGAAATAGTTAGATTTACTGATCCAGTTTTGTCTCATATTAGATTAACAGATGAGGAAATGTGTTTAATGTATAATTCATTTGATTTTCAATTATACCCATCTAAGAGAGAAGGATTTGGTCTTCCTATTATGGAATCTAATGCATGTGGAAGACCTAACATAGTAACTGATTTCTCCAGTATGAGTGAAATGGTAGATTATGGTAAATGTGGATGGTTAGTTAAAAATTTCTGTAGTGGAGAAAATATATTAACCACAGCTATTAATGCTTGTACTGCTTTACCAGATGTATATTCAATAGCAGATACTATAGAAGATGCATATAATCATCCTAAGAAAATAATTACATTTGGCAACAAAGCTAGAAAGTTAGCTATGGATTATGATTGGGATAGAGTAGTGGAAAATTATTGGATTCCATTCTTAGAAGAAGTTCCTAAACTAGAACAAAAGAAAAGAAATATGGAAGATAAGAAGAAGCAAGAGGAATTTAGAAAATTATATAAGAAAATCAAAAAGAAACAAATTAAAAAGAAAATGAAAAAGACAATAGAAGATTTAGATGAAGTAATAGAAAGGAATGAAACTAAAAAATGATAACAATTACTGGTATAGTTTTAACATATAATTGTATATACTCTATTAAACACTGTATAGAGAGTTTAAAGAAATTTGATGATATAATTGTTCTTGACTCAAATTCTACTGATGGAACATTAGAATATTTAGAAAAACAGGATAATGTTACAGTATTTACAGGACCACAAATAACAGGTAAATGGATAAATGCTTATAATTTTCTTATTAGAGAATGTAAAACTTCTCATGTTTATTATCTAGACTCTGATGAAATGATTAATGTAGATATATATGATGAATTAAAAGACTTATGGGAAAAGGAATCTGACGCATTTCCAGTGTCAGCAAGAGCAACTATTGTTTATCAAGATAAATGTAAGAAAGAAAGATACCCTGATCCACAATTTAGGGGAGGACCAGTAGATAAATTGAGATATTATAATCCTAGAAACGAAACTCATGATATGATAGATGCTAGATTTAGTGGTACATCTCCTATATTTAAAAAAATAAAACATATTATAGTACATTTTAGAAATATAGACAATGAACATTATAGAAAAAGATTAGAGATACTTCAAGGGAAATTAAAGAAGTTACCTAATGTTAGAAGTTTATATGATGAATATAATGTAAATACTTTTGAAGACTTGATAGAATTTATGAAAAATATGCCTGTATTTCCTTTAGAAGATGTTGTAAAAGAAGGTTATATTTTACCTAGAAAAAAGAGACTTATGGAAGCACTAAAATGAAAGCTCTTAAAATATTAGATGAAGAATGGGATATTCTCATAATATTAGATGCATGTAGATATGATGTATTTGAATTATTCAATGATATATCTGGAACATTAGAACCTAGATATTCTTTAGGTTCTTGTACAGAGGAATGGGTTTATAATAACTTTGATAGAGAATGTAAAGATATAGTATATGTATCAGGAAATGCTTGGGTATCAGAATGGAAGTTAAACAATAAGTTAAAAATTGAAAATCCATTTTATAGACTCATAGAAGTATGGGATTGGGCTTGGGATGAAAAAATAAATGCAGTACATCCTTCTTCAGTTACTAGAGCAAGTATTCAAGCTATGGATGAGAATCCAGATAAGAGATTTATAATACATTATCTGCAACCACATTCTCCCTTTCTATCATTTAAGAAAAGAGTTGGAAGAGGTAATCTGAGAGATTATTTACAAGATAAAAATAAAAGATTTCTAACTAGAGAAGAATTACAGAAACTTGAAGGAATGGTATGGCAATATGTTGGAGATAAAGTAAATGTAGAAGAAGTGAGAGAAGGATACATAGCTAATTTTTTAATTGTCTTAGAAGAGGTTAAAAAACTTATTGAGAATATTAATACTGATAAGGTTGTATATATAACATCAGATCATGGAGAAATGTTAGGATATAAAGGTGAAACATTTGGTCATGGTAAAGGAATAGTGAATGAAGCTTTAAGGAAAGTACCTTGGTTTAGAGTGAAATAATATGAGATTTAAATTAGAACAAAGTGATAAGAGAGGAGAAGTTTATTCTTTTAGGTTACAAGATGATCCTTTACAAGAGCTTATGATATTCTTTACTAAGAAAGGATATCTAAGAGGTGGGCACTCACATAATGTTTTAGAGTACAGAGTGATACTTAAAGGTGAAGTAATATTTATTCATAAATATCCTAAAGAGGATATAAGATTTGAATTAAAAGAAGGAAACATGATAGTTTGCCCTCCCAATATTCCGCATCTTCTAGAATCTAAAGCTGATAATTGGATAATGGAATGGTGGGAACCTAATAAAGAAACAATAACTGATGAAGAACTTAGGAGTAAAGTTAAATGAATAAAATAATTGTAACAGGTGGTTCAGGATTCTTTGGTACTAATCTAATAAGATATTTATTAGATACATATAAAGATAAGATAATTATTAACTATGATAAAAGTACTTATGATTCTAATCCTATATATATGAAAGATTTAGAAGAAAATCCTAATTATAAGTTTATATCTGGAGATATTAATAATAAACTACTATTTCAGGAAACCATAGGAAACAATACTGAGATAGTATATCATTTAGCAGCTTCTACACATGTAGATAAAAGTTTTATGTGTGTCGAAGAGTTCATAAGAAATAATATCTTAGGCACAGTTTCACTATTAGAAATAATTAGATATCTAAAAAAGAAACCATTATTTATCTATATGGGTACAGATGAGATATTTGGTGATGCACCATTAGGCGTATATTATAAAGAAGATAGTAGATTTTATCCTCAGAATCCTTACTCAGCTTCTAAAGCTTCTGCAGAAATGTATTGTAGATCTTATAGTGAGTGTTTTAAAGTTCCAGTAGTATTTGTAAGATCTATGAATATGTTTGGTCCATATCAACACCCAGAGAAATTAATAGCTAAAATAATTACTAAGGCTCTATCTGAAGAATCATTCACATTATATAAAGGAGAGTCTATTAGAGGATGGATATATGTAGGAGATTCTAGTAATGCTATGGATGTAATAGCAACTAAGGGAAATGTGGGAGAAATATATCATATACCACCAGCTACATATAAATCAGTACCTGATATAGTTAATTTAATATTAAAATTAATGAATAAGGAATATTTATTTAAAGGATTCTCTGGGTATAGATTAAAAGATGATTTCAGATATGCTCTAGATGGAAATAAGATGAGATATGAATTGAATTGGAAACCGAAAGAAACTTTAGCAAATGGTATAAAGAAGACTATTCAATGGTACAAAAATAATGAAAGTTATTGGAAAAGTATACTCAATTTCTAATGTGGATATAAATGAAAATAATTCTAATAATTCCACCAGCTCCTTTATTAAATGAACCTACAGTATATCCCCCATTAGGTTTATTGTATATAGGAGCAATACTAGAGAAGGAAGGTCATAGAGTTAAAATATGTGATTTAAGAGAAAATTCTAATCTTAATTTAATACCCAAAGGTGATTTATACGGAGTAACTGCAACAACTACAGAAGCTGAGGATGCAAAGAAGATTGGAAAATATCTCAGTAAAAGAGATGGTAATTCAGTTATAGGTGGTGCTCATGCTAGTAATCTACCTGAAGACTTTCTAGGATATTATGATAATATAATTGTTGGAGATGGAGAAAAAACAATATTAGATTTAATTGCTAATGGAAATAAAGGTATAATATATGGTGAAAGTATTAAAAATATAGATTCTATTCCATTTCCAGCTAGACATTTAATGAAAGATAATAGAATAGTAACTAAGAGTGTATGGGGCGGATATGGATTTATTTATGATGAAGATCCAATTGCAACTACCATTATAACATCTAGAGGTTGTCCATATAACTGTGCTTTCTGTGCTAATATTCCTCAATCGGTAAGATTTCATAGCACAGAATATGTTGCTAATGAGATAAAGTTCTTAATTGAAAGATATAATTGTAGACATTTTGATTTATTAGATGATCATTTTACTATGAATAAAAAAAGACTCAGAGAATTAACTCTAGTATTTGAATCTTTACATATATTGTTTAGATGTCAAGCTAGAGTAGATGCTTTAAATGATGAAATATGTGAAATGTTAGTTAGAATGGGATGTAAAGAAGTAAACTTAGGTATAGAAACAGCAGATGATAGTATACTTAAATTAATGAATAAAGGAATAACGGTTAATCAATCTAAAAAAGCTATTGAAATACTTAAGGAATATAATATAGGAGTAAAATTATTTTTAATGGCTGGACTCCCAGGTGAAACATGGGAAACTATAGAGAAAACTAAACAATTTGTTATAGATACTCAACCAGATAAAGCTCCAGTTACATTATTTATCCCATTTCCTAGTTGTGATATATGGAAGAATCCAGAGAAATATGGAGTTAGAATTATTACCAGAGATTTTTCTAAATATTTCTTTAGATATCCTTCTAAATCAGTTATAGAAACTGATTTCTGTAGTAGTGAAGAATTAACAGAACATTTTAATCATTTAAGAGATTTTATTTTATCTAATAAATGGAGAATTAAAAATGCATAAAGATACTATAAGATTGTTCTCGCCATTCATCCCAAAAGAAGCTAGTGAGGAAGTAAAGAAAACTATAGATAGTGGATGGCTAAACACAGGAGAAAAGGCTAAACTTTTTACTGAATTACTAGAAGATAAATTTAGATTTCCTTATTTAATTCTTACTAATTCATGCACTAGTGCTTTAAGATTATCTTTAGCAGTAGCAGGAGTAGGAGTAGGAGATGAAGTAATAACTACTCCTTGGACTATGGAAGCTACTAACACTTCCATATTAGAACAAAATGCTAAACCAGTATTTGCTGATATAAAATATGAAACATTAAATATAGATCCTAAAGATATAGAACATAGAATAACAGATAAAACTAAAGCAATAATGTGTGTACATTATGCTGGTTATCCATGTGATTTATGGGAACTTCATAAAATAGCTATTAGAAATAATTTGGTACTTATAGAAGATGCAGCACAAGCTTTAGGATCTAAATTTGAGAATAGATATATTGGTAACTTTTATAAAAATGAATTTGTATGCTTCTCATTTCAAGTAGTAAAGATTATTACATGTGGAGATGGTGGAGCAGTAGTTACAGATGATATCTTTATCAAACATTTTCTAGAAACTCTTTCATGGTTTGGTATAAATAAAAAAGATAGAGTAAGTACAGACTTAGGAACATTTCCTAAAGATATCTATAATTTAGGATATAAATATAACATGAATGACATTACAGCTACATTTGGGATAGAATCTTTAAAATATTTTGATGAAGTATATAAAAGAAGACAAGAAATTGCTGAAAGATATATTGAAGAATTATCCTTCTTAGGAAATGTACATTTATTAGATTATTCTCAGAATAAAACTTCTAATTATTGGATATTCCCAATTCATGTATGGGCTAGAAATAACTTTGCTAAATATATGAAGAAAAGCAATATAGAAGTTAGTCAACTTTATCATAGGAATGATAAATGGTCCATATTTGGTCCAATAAGAAAGGATTTATTAAATACTGAAAGAACAGAAAAAAATATTATGCATATTCCTATTCATCAAGATTTAACTAATGAAGATGTTCATTATATTATTAAAACTGTAAAGAAGTGGGATAATGGAAATTTATAATAAAATTCGTAGAATAGGTGGAGATTATTTACATGAACATGGTATTCTATTATATGAACTAGCTAAATCTATAGGAAATGGTACTATTTTAGAATTAGGAATAGGTATTGGTAGATCAACAAGGATTATGTTATTAGGGTTAGAGGGAATATTATATAGTATAGATAATGGAAGAGGAAAACAATTTATTGTAAGATATAAAAATCATCCACATTGGAAATTTATAGAAGGATATGATTTAGATGTTCTTCCTAATTTAGATATTCAAGTAGATATGTGCTTTGTTGATTTAGATCTAAATTCAGATAAATCTCATTACTTTAAACAATTAACACTTATACATAATCTTCTTAAAGAAGATGGGTTTATAGTGATGAAAAATACAACTATAAACCCTAAAGAATTAAAGGCAATTGAATTATTTTCTAATATATATAAATATGAATTTACTTCTTATAGTAAGAGGCATGGAATAACTATATTATCTAAAAATTTAAATAAAGTAAAAAATATTATAAAAGAATTGGAAACTAAAATAGGTATGTTAAAATGAAAAAAATAAAAGTTATGAAAGAGAAATGGGATATTTTAATATTGTTAGATGCTATGAGATATGACGTATTTGAGATGTTTAATAATATTAAAGGCAAATTAAAGAAAGTAGAATCTCTTAATACTGGAACTTGGATGTGGTTAAGAGATAACTTCACTAAACCATACCCTGAATTAATATATGTATCTGGAAATCCTATGGTTACGAATTTTAAATTAAGTAAAATAAATAGAGAGCATTTCTTTACTATTGTAGATGCTTGGGATATAGGATGGGATGAAGAGTTAAATGGAGTAAGACCAGATACTATAACTAGAATAGGTATAAATACAATTAAAAAATATCCAGATAAAAGAATAATAATTCATTATTTACAACCTCACTTTCCTTGGTTAGAACATCCACAAGGAAATAAAGGAAGGGGACTTCTTTTAGAATGGACAGAAAACAAAGAAAAGAAACATTTACAGGAAATGAATATAGATGAAAGAAAGAGATTTCAGGGAATAATGTGGGATTATGTTAAAAGAGGAAATTTAAGCATAGATGAATGTAGAGAAGGATATATCAGCAATGTGATATTGATATTAGACGAAGTTAAGAATTTATTAAAAGAAATTCCTAAGAATAAGAAAGTAGTAATAAGCTCAGATCATGGAGAAGCATTAGGATTTCCTGAAGAGAATGGTTATGTAGGTCATGGACCAGATTTGCATCAATATAGAACTCTATTGGAAATTCCTTGGTTAGAAGTTGATTTAAATGAATAAAATTTCAAATACAATTCTAGATGATTATGAAATAATAGAACACTTTGGAATTAAATATTGCTTCTCTAAAACTAGTAAAGGATCAAGTGAAAAATCAATAGCAAATTCAGGTAGATGGGAAAATAGACAATCAGAATCTTGGAAAGGTGTAGTAGAGAAGGATATGATAGTGGTAGATGGTGGATCACAAACTGGATATTATGCATTCTTAGCTGCTAAGAAAATGGAAAATACAGGAATAGTATATGCTTTTGAACCATATTATAAACATTTTACTAGGTTAATGATTGCTACCTTTATTAATGGATTTAAAAATGTAATACCATTGTGTCTTGGATTATCTGATTTACAACATTCTACACCTCCAGGTAGAACATATCCTCCTTGGAGTAAATATAGAGTAATAGCACTAGATGAAATAATTAAAGATCGTTTAGATTTAATTAAACTAGATATTCAAGGAGCAGAAAGATATGCTATACCAGGAATGATAAATTTGTTAAGAAATAATCCTCAAATGAAATTATTTATTTCTTGGCATAGTGGAGCAAAGGGAGTATGTACTAAAATATTAAATAAAGAAGGGTTTACTAATATTGGACCATATTGGGAGAAAAAATGAGAACTTTATTTGTTGTTTTAGATGCTGTTAATTATTCTTATTCGCACATTTTAAATTTTAAAGATTTTTATAAATATGAATGTATAGCTAATTGTAATTGGACTCTTCCATCTATATTTTCAATGATAACTGGATTAACAACTCCTGAACTTCTTTTATATTCTATTAAAGATAAAGGAAAAATATGGAGAGCTGGAATGTGTTTTCATACCTATAGAACTATCTTTGATGATTATAAAATTAGTAAAAAATATTCTTTCCTTCCAATTTTAAGTAAAATTAATGTAAATACATCTAAAAAAGAAATTATAAAACAAATAGAAAAGGACATTAATGTTACTGTAAATGAAGAATCATTAATTATATTTATTCATCTAAGAGGAGGACATTTTGTAATGAGTAAACATCATTTCATTCATAAAACATATGAAGAAGAACTTAAATTCTGTTATGGAGAAATTAATCCTATTATAGAAAAATATAGAGAAATATTTGATAATATTGTAATTACTTCAGATCATGGTTCAAAGACAGATTTAAAAAAATATAAGTTTCCAATAGGGAAACATTTTGATGAAGAAACTTTACATGTTCCAATATGGAGTTCTCATCCATTAACTTTTCAAGGAGAAGGAATATTGTCTAGTGATAATATCTTTAATATTTTAAATATGGATAAAGTTATAAGAACTAAAGATTTCGTTATATCAGCATATCCATGTTTCGGAAGAAGAAATAAAGTAGCTATATCATACGAATATGAAGGAAATATTATAGTAAAAGAAGTTGAGTTAAATGAAATATTACTATAGAGATTTAAAAAGTTTAATAAGTAAAACAGAATTTATTCTAAGAGAAGCTAAAGCTAGATTCAAGAAACCATGTATGTTATGGAGTACTGGTAAAGATAGTACAGTATTGTTACATATGATATTTAATATGTTTTATGAAATACCATTTGATATAGTACATATAGATACAGGTAAATTATTTCCTCAAATGTATAAGTTCAGAGATATGATATCCTCTGGGTGGCATATACCACTAAAGATAGCTAAGAAAGAAGATTGTAAGGAAATAGATTTAGAAAGTGAGGATGGAATATTTAATTGTTGTATGTGTAGAAAAACTATGGCATTAAAGGAATTATTTCAGAAAGAACATTATGATGCTGCTATTTTAGGTATAAGATGGGATGAATTAGGAGTAAGAAGTAAAGAACATTATTTTAGCCCAAGAACACATATGTGGGAATGGAAAGTAGTTAGAGAGAAGACTAAAGAAGAACTTAAAGAAGGAGATGCTCCTTTAGTGTCTTTAGTAGAACCTGAACTATGGGAACTATATCAATCAGATTTTGGTAAAGATTGTGAGCATGTAAGAGTACATCCAATATTACATTGGACCGAATTAGATATTTGGGAATATATTAAAACATATGATGTTCCAGTTAATCCTTTATATTTCTCTAAAGATGGTCTAAGATTTAGAAGTTTAGGATGTATGCAATGTACTACTCCAATAGAAAGTAAAGCTACAACAATAGATGATTTTCAATATGAAATAAATGTTTCATCTGGTGGAGAGAGAGAAGGAAGAAAACAAAAAGATAAGATTATGGAACGTCTTAGATATCTAGGATATATGTAATAGAAAAGAATATTAAATATATTTTAGGTAGATATTAGTGATTAAAATGAGTAATGTTACTGATATCTTAAAATTAAAACTTAATGAAAATCAATTAAAATTAAAACTTAAAGAAAATCAATTAAAGAGTAAAACAACATTTAAGAATGTAGACAAGAATTGGGATTTACTTAATGAGAATTGGAATTCATTAGGAAATTGGATTAAATCATCTTTTCCAGAAGGGAGTGGAATATCAGAAATAGATCCAGTAGGTCAACTACATCAATATACAGATGGAGACTATGTTGCAAGAGAAAAAGTTATTACTGGTGGATTACCAAATCTTTATACCGTAGAAAGTAAGTTCAAATGCGACATTATTAATATATCAAAACATATAGCTTTCATATTCAATAATGGCGTACATACTATTTCGATTAGAATATATTCTGATCGTATATCTGTTATAATTTCTGGAGGAAGTTTTATTAATTTTTACATCAATACAGATACAACAAAATTCTATATTTGGTCTTTTATAATAGATAGTGACAATGATGTTACTACTATATATAGAAATGGAGTAAAGATATGGAGCTATAATTTACTACTTCCATTAACTTCTAATGATGGTAAAATAGTAATATATACTGATTCATATTCCGAAGAACATATTGATTATATAAGAATTGGTTCTGGAATACGTCTTCCTCCATTTATAAAAAATATATTAAAGTTAAAAAGTATATAAATAACTTAAACTTAAATATAAGTGATCAAAATGGTAGAAGAAACTAATTCTGAAACTAGATACTTTACAGGTGAATTACATGATTTTTCTACTTGGGGTAAATATCTTCTAGATATAAGTAATCATGATCAATTATATAGTGCACATACACAGTATGGTTATTTAACAGTTTATCTAGGAATAAGAGTATTTATTTACGATATTGATGCTATTACTGAAACAGAAATTACTGATGGAGAACCAGTTGCAGTTGTTTACAAAAGCACTGTAGGAGAGGAGAATTTACAAAATACATGTACAATAGGTCCATTTGAATTTCCTAAAAGGGCTTATCTAGGAGTAAGACTTTATACTAAATTTGGTGAATATTATTCTTGGAGAAGACATTTTGAAGGATATGCATTTATCACAGAAGAATTAAATTATTTCGGATTAGCTAAAAAAACTTGGACAATAACATATTTCCTTAAGAGAAATTATATAAGTGGTTGGACTACTAGTGAAACATATATAGGAAATATGGGAAATCCTAATTATATGCTTAAAATTGAGAATATAACGTATTATAATAGTAATGTTAAAAAAACTCTAAATATACCATTAGGAAATGACAAACTCAAAGTTAACTTACATAATACTAAAATACTTCTAGATAAATATATTAAAAAGAAGGTATAATAATGGTAGAAATGATTACTGAAGCTACTATAGTACAGGGAGATTATGGTCAATATTTAGAATTTGTTCTATATGAGAGTGATAGTGAAACATTATACGATTTAACAAATGCTACTACAGTAACTATTCACCTTAAGAAGTATGGTGAAAGTACTTTAACTATTGATAATACATGTAATATTTATTCTACTTCTGGAACTATTAGATATACCTTAGAGGATGGAGATACTGATAAAGTAGGAAAGTATATAGGTGATATAGAAGTAATTGAACCTGGAGCAATAACTACTTGGACTCCATTTTGGGTAGACATCATAGAGGAAGTAGGATAAATGCCAATACATGCTTCATTCAAAAATATGGCTAGAAGTATGGTAAATAATCCGAAATATTGTGCAAGAAATCCTAAGAAAGTAACTAGAAAATTTACAGATGGAACTTCTATTAGAGGATGTCAAGGTGGATGGAGTGTATTTTATGCTACTATTAGAAAAAGAGGAATAGACGAAACTAAACCTATTAGTCATCATATGTTACAAGAATTAATGGATTCAATAGCTATAGAAGCTATAATTCCTAAAGTATTTGGAACTAAGAAAAATACTGAAGAAGCAACTCTAGACGAATTAATTATATTACATGCATACTCTCATGCTAATAAAATGTATGATATACACATAAAAGTTAAAGAAGAATTAGAAAATAGAGGATATCCACATTTTGACATTGATGAAGTAGATTCTTATATCGAAGAACCATTAGGAGAATATGTAACTCTAGAAGAAGTACTGAAATCTTTTCCTTCTTCAGTAGCAATTAAAGGAGAACCTTGGGAAGCATATATAAGTGGAGATATAGTAAACAAAGGAAAAACATCTAAAATTAGAGGAATAGATTTAATATTTAAAAGAGAAGTAGATCCTAGAGTCATATATGCTATAAAAAGTATAGAACCTTCTTGGTTATCTAACATGATAAATGTAATATTTGATCCTAATGGAATATATAAAGGAGATAATATTCCTTTGTTTCAACATGGATTATTTAAAACTTCTAAACAGGAACAAAGTATAGAAGAGCCTAAAATTTTTGAGATTAAACCATTTATGAAATTTGATGTACTAAAAACTAAAACTGGTAATAAGAATGAATTTTCAAATTATAACACTTTCTATAAAGTATGGGCTAGTAAATATTTGGATAGAGGAATAATAATACAAAATGATTATAAAGGCAAAAGATTTACTATTCATAAAGAAGGAGATAAAATAGGAATATTCTGTGAAGATGAAAGAGATATTTCTTCTTTAATACCTAATGTAATTAATGAATTGATGGGTATAGATCATAATTTTATATTAGATTCTGAAATGGTATTATATAACTGTAATAAAAAAATAGTAAAGTCAGCAAAAATGAAATCATCTATTTGTGAAGAACTTCATAAAGATATCTTAGAAAAGATATCTCCAGAACAAGAAAATTGTATGGTATTTCATGTACATGATATCTTATATTTAGATGGAGAATCTTTAAACAATAAAGGTTATTATGAGAGATGGAATAAAATACCTGATGTAATACCTGAAAATTCTAGATTCTTACATTATGTACGTAGTTCCTGTGCTTGTGAATCTCCTAATCTATTAACATCTAATGTTACTGAGTTATATAAAATATCAAAAAATATGATAGCTAAAGTAGCAGATAGTAAATATCCTATTAAAATTGCTAATAATAAAACTGAAGAATGGAGTAAATTAACAAATATTAAATTTATAGAATCTCTACAGTTAGAAACATGTCCATATTATAGAGAATCTTGGTGTAATTTAAGTAAAGAAAATATAGAATTTCCAATATCATGTGATTTAGCAAATATATTTAAATGTCATTACCTAAAAGGTTATTATTATGAAGGACAATCTAGTAATAGAGGAGAAGATTATGAAGATAACTGAAGACATGATTGACACTTCTAAGAAATTAGAGAATGATATACCTGATTATATTAATAAATTATCTTCTGAAGAATTAGATAAATTAGAATTTGTATATCATAAGCATACTCTAGAAGAAAAACAACCTCATTGGGATTTGAGGATAAGAATAGCACCAGATCAGTTACTAGAGTTTAATTTATGGAGTGATATATTAGAAAATGATAGTTCTTTAGTGTTACCAAAATTATCTTATGAACCTGAGAAATGGTTTATTAAAGAAGGAAATAATTTAAAACGTAAAGTAGGAGATATGTCTTCTACAATTGATGTTATAGATTATGGTGAAGTAAGTCTTATAGAAAATAATCCAACTTTGAAAATATTTAGATTTAATGGAAATAAAATAAAAGGAGATTATCTATTTGCTAGAGGATCTGATGCTAAATGGTATTTTAAAAAATATAAACCAGATGAAGAAAAGTTTATAGAAATACCAGAAATCAAGAAACCAAAAAAGAAAGATTTAACTATAAAGGATATTGTAGGAGAATCTATATTACAATTATATGTGGAAGAAAAAATGAAGGAAAGAAAAGCTATAGAAAAGGAAATAAAAGGTAAAGATGAAGACTTAGATAGAGAATTAAAGGAAAGCAAACTTAAATTAATTAAGAGTTGGTTGGAGACACAAGAAAAATGAAATTCTATTTAGATAAAGAAAAGAAAGAAGAAGTAATTCCTTCTGAGGATGAAAAGTTTACTTTACATTTTGGTAGAGTAGAAGCTGGAACAGAGAAGACAATGACATTATATATTTACAATGATAATTCTGGTGTATTAGAAGATATGGAATATACGTTACCTAAAATTGATGGATTAAAAATTCTTTCAGCTCCTAAAGTAATACAACCTTATGAAACTGAACAAATGGAAATTAAATGGAGTCCTTCACTCAAATTTGAGAAATCTTTAAATGTTGAATTAAGAATAAAGATGTTAATAGTATATTACGCATAAGAGTAATCTTTATAATATAGGAGATTAATAAAATAAAAGGAGGAAAATAATATGGTAGCATCGTTTGATGTATTTTGTGATATAGGTGGATCTAATGATACCCCAGGTACTGAAGAGAATATTCATGTAACGAGAGATGGAACTCTAAGACATAGAACAGATGATTTTAACACAATTGATTTAGAGAATCCAATACCTATACCTACTGCAGGTTCCAAATATGGTTATTGGAAATCTATATATTTATTCTGTACAATAGCACCTAGTACTAAAGTAGACAATATAGTGTTTTATACAGATGGTGGAATTGGATGGACTGATTGTACTCTTTGGGTAGGAGATGAAACTCCAACTAAGAATTCTGGTTCAGATGCTGGATATGCAGTAGCTACTGGTACTCCAGGAGATACTGGAAATGAAATGGTAGCTAATCATCCTGACATAACTGCTAGAACAGATGGAGAAACATACACATCTGGATCACCATTTACTGTTAGTATATCTGAAACTGGTAACAGTATAGATTCTATAGGTGAAACATCTGATTATGTAGTACTTCAATTGGAAGTAAGACCTAGTGCTGTACCAGGAGCTTTAACAGCAGAAACACTGACATTCCAGTATGACGAAGTGTAACCTAAAGGAGGAACAATACAATGTTCCATTGGAAAGCAATATATAATGATGGAACTTATCTAAGTCAATACAATGAAGATGATTCTGAGAATAAATATTCTCTAATAGATCGTAGTAAATTAACTACTTTTATTTTATATAATAACACTATTCCAGTTATAGTTCTGCATTTAGATCAAAATAAGAGATTGATATATAGAAAAAGAATAGCATTAAGAGTAGGTAGTGGAATTAAAGAAGTTGTCTATATTGTAGGATGGCAAGAAACTAAAGAAGGAGTTAATTTTCAAAATATATTATTTTTATTTGAAGATGGGCATATAGAAGTAGTTGATAGATTCTATAAGAATCATCGTTGGTTTAGACCTATAAAATTCATACCAGAGGAGATGTTATAATGTCTTGGAAACGAGAAGGATATTGTAACAAATGTGGAGAATGTTGTAGAACACCATTAATGAATTCCTCTTTTATGTTAAACGAACATGGAGTATGTAAATTTTTAATTAAAATATCCGATACTGAATATGAGTGTAAGTTTAAGATAGGAGAAGCTAATAATGCTTCAGAAATAGAAAGGAAATATTATATAGAAGAGTGTTTACCATTCCCAAATCCAGATGATATTGCACATCTACCTCCAAACTATAATCTTCCACAGAAATGTGGTTATAAGATGGTGAGGGATAATGGCAAGTGAAACTAGAAATGCTACTACTCTTCAAGCTGCAGGTAATTGGAGTAATGAATCTAACTTTATAGGTTCTCATAGTGGAAGTTGTACATCTGGTAATAAGAATGCAGTATCTGGTGAATTTAGTTTTAATTTCTCTGTGATGTCAGATGGAGCAACTATAGATGGAATTGAAGTATTAATACATTGTATAGCTGGAGATACAGATGATGATATTGATGTAGAACTTAAAGATTCGACTGATACATGGGTATTAAAAGAAGTTACTGATCCAGGTACAGGTTCTACTTGTGCTGATTGTGTAGATAAAATACTTGGTGGTGCTGAAGATAATTGGAATGGAACTTGGACAGGAGCACATATAAAATCAACTAATTTTAGAATAAGAATAACAGCTACTGCTGATGGTAAATCTGGAGCATATTGGGGAGCAGATTATTGTCAAGTAACAGTTTATTATACTGAAGGTGCTGTCCAATATGAAAGAGAAGTTCTTACTGATGCAATATTAATGCAACAAGGAGAAAGAGAAGTATTAACTGATGGTATATTATTAATATCTTCCATTAGAGAAGTTTTAACTGATAGTTATTTAGTAAATAGATTAACTAGAACAGTTTTATCAGATAGTGTATTAAAACAAACAACACAAAGAGAAATAGAATCTGATGCTATATTAAAAATAATAGTATCTAGAACAATAGAATCTAATGCTATACTAAAAGGTACGTTAAGTAGAGATGTCTTATCTGATGCAGTTCTAAAAGGACAATATACAAGAACACTATTAACAGATGCTAATCTTACTGGAATAACAAGCAGAGATATGGTAACTGACAGTATTTTAATTAAAACACTAACAAGAGATACTCTATCTGATTCTATATTAAAGTTATCTTCCACTAGAGATGTTCTCACAGATGTTAATCTTGTATCAGTTCCTGTAAGAGAAATTTATACAGATGCTTATTTACTAGAAACGGTTTCTAGAGAAATATTATCAGATTCTATTTTGCAATTAGCTTCAATAAGAGAAATTCAAACTGATAGTTATCTTGTAAATAGATTTATAAGAACTATTTTATCTGACTCCACACTAAAAGGAATATACACTAGAGCAATAAAGACAGATGCATATATAATAAACAGATTTGTAAAAATAATTCTTAGTGATAGTGTCCTTAAAAGTATAAAAGAAAGAAGTATTTTAACAGATGTAATCCTTAGTGAGTTATTAACTAGAACACTTTTAACTGATGGTATTTTAATAGGAACTTTAACTAGAGATATATCAATAGATGCTATATTACTTTCAACAATAGAAAAAACACTTAAATCAGATACTATTCTTAAAAGTGTATTTTCTAGAGAAATAGAAACTGATAGTGTTCTATCAAAGACTGAAATTAGAGATTTTGTTACAGATGCATATTTAGAGGAAACTATAACTAAGAGAACAATCGTAACAGATGCTTACATTGTTGGATTAGGAGTAACTATAATCACTGATGCCATTCTAAAGGGTACATTAAGTAAAGAACTAATAACAGATTCCATACTATATAAAACATTAGAAAGAACAGTATTAACAGATTCAATACTTAAAGGTATATTCCAGAGAACAATATTATCTGATGCAATATTAACAGGAACATTAGAAAGAATAATATACACTGACAGTATATTAAAAGGCATTTACAGTAGAGAAATTCTAACTGATAGTATACTTAAAATAATATCTCAAAGAATAGTAGAATCTGATGGTGTCTTAAAGAAAATAGGAACTAGAATTATAGAAACAGATTCATTCTTAGTTAGTTTACTTAAAACTAGAACAATAGTTACAGATGCTATTTTAGAAGGAGAAGAAGCAGTAGCTCCTCCAAGAAGAGTAAGAAGGAGAGTACCTCGTAGAAGAGCAATCTACACTGAAAGATATGAAATAAAATTACTAATAAAAGGAGATATGTTTGCTCCTATACAAAGTACATTAAAAATAATTGGAACTGTACAGAAATATTTAACTTTGGAATTATCATTAAGAGGAATATTATATAGAGAAACAAGTGAATGTCTATCAATTTTAAGTCATACTATATTTGAAGATATTGCAGAATTATCTCTATTAAGTACAAATGTATATCCAACTGTAGAAACTTTAAGTTTAACAGGAGAAAAAGATTTTAGGAAGATGTTTATGCAATTAATATTAGATGAAGATTAAAAGGAATATTTATATATCAAATAAGATACATCTTAATAAGAGGGAATAAATCTTATGAAAGTAGAAGATTCTCAAGGTATATATACTGAAATATTAGAAGAAAATAGAATTATGAGAGAATTATTAAAATCACATATACAGGATTTAGAAGTTGAATCTTTATCTGCTATTTCAATAGAAGATCTTAAAGATAAACTTAAAATAACTGGTATATTACTTGCGGAAGGAATGCATAATGGTATTTATTATTCAGGTGAAGAAATAGAGAAAATGGTGAATAACTTTAAAGATTATATTCTAGGAATGAATATGACAGTAGAACATGAGAGAACAGATGAATATGAAGATGATGTAGTTGGTACTCATGACTATGTAGAATATAATCCAACAATAAAAGCTGCACTATATTCATCTATAATAGATAATCCAAAAGCAATAGAAGATATTAAAACTGGTAGATTTACTGCTACTTCTATGAGACTTAAAGAACGTAAAGTGTCAGTAGGTGATTACACTAAAGCAGTAGATTTGAGACCTATGAATAACACTTTAACACAATTTCCTGCATGTAGTAATTGTAATGTATTTCATACTGAAGATTTATCCCTTCAATATTATGGTATAAAAGAAGAAAAGGAAGAAAAGAGGAGTGAAGAAATGAGTGATTTATTGACTGGTGAACATAGAGTTCAAGTAATCTACACAGAATTGAAGACATTCTTATGTCCTAAGTGTAAAGCATCATTTCCTATCTTTCAAGATTATTTAGAACACTGGCTTACTGAATGTAGCTTAGAAAAGAAAGAGAAGAAAGAAGGAATAGTTCCAAGAAAAACTACTTTATCTGAAGATATAGAAGAACATAAAGCAACAGAAGGAGAAATAAATGCTATGAAAACTAGATGTGCTAAATATCCCGTATCTCCTAAACTAGAACATGGTGGGCATGTAACTAAACCAAGTGAATATGCTAATGTACCTGAAAGTATGTTTGCAGATCCATGTAACTTTAAATATCCTATGGATGATGCACATTTAAGAGCTGCATGGGCTTATTCTGGTAAACCAGAGAATAAGAGTAAAGGTGGATATTCAGATGCAGAGTGGAGTTGGATGAGAAATAGAATAGAGAAACGTATGAAAGCTACAGGTCATAAAGTAGCAGAGAAATCTGAAGAAGAGGAAGAATATAAAGAGAAGACAGAAGAATGTAGTGAATGTGAAGAAGAAATGAAAAGAAAAAGATGTCCATATTGTAATGAATTATTTGATAGTATAAGTAAACATTTCCCTCATTGTGATGTTAGAAAGAATACATTGTCAATAAATATGAAGTGTAAATATTGTGAAGGTATCTTTAATACAGAAAGAGAATTTGTAGATCATTTAATAAGTTGTGAGAAATATAATCTATCAAAAGAGGAATTATCAGAGGAATCAAAGAAAGAAGTTAAAGAAGAGCCTAAAGAAGCACCTAAAGAGGAAGTTAAGGAAACACCTAAAGAAACACCAAAGGAAAGTACGGAAAAGAAAGAAGAAGTATCAGAAAGTAAGGAAAAGAAACCAGAAGAAGAGGAAAGTAAGGAAAAGGAAGCAAAGGAAGAGCCAAAGAAAGAAGAAGTAAAAGAAGAGAAGAAAGAGGAAGTTAAAGAAGAAAGTAAAGAAGAGGAAGCAAAGATAGTTACTCCACAACCTAAGAAATGGACAAAGAAAGAACTATTAAACATAATCAAGAAGAAAGAAGGAGATATGCTAGAGAAAGCTGCTACTCTAATCATTGAGAGGGATCAAGAGAAATGGTAACTGCAGATGAATTAGTACCTATTCTACAAGAAATATTAAAAACACAAAAAGCTTTAAAAGATGAAATAGTAGGGCTTAGAAAGAATAATCAGAGAATAGATGGAGATACGAGAAAAGCTCTACTTTTATCTATGACTCCCAAAGAAAGAGAAGCATTACAGGAAGAGGAAATACTTTCTTCAGAACTTATAGAAAAGTGTGTAGATTTCATAATTGCAGACGGTAAGAAAAGATTAAGATACTAAATTTTCTATTTTCACCAATATCTTTTTATATGCCTTCTATGTCTATACATATTAATAATTATAAAAAAGGTGAGAAAGAGTGTTAGACATAGAGGAACTAACAGGCGAGTCAATTTCTGCTGCAGATGTAGGTATTATTACTCCTGAAGTTATAGCTGCAACTTTTGAGGAAATTGTGCACAAGAAAGTTACTTGGGCACAACTATACAGAGTAAACAGAGATATCCTTAACAAACCAGGTAAAGAAGTGATATTCCCCTCAGCTAATGCTGCAGGTGGATTCACTATAGAGACTACAGCAGGTGCAATTGAAGGTAAAGATGTTACAAGTCTAAAAGCAACAGTAGGTTTAACAGCTTACACTGGAACTACAATTGGAGTGTACAAAGTTGCTGGTTGGTTGAAGATAACTAGAGAAGCAATTAAGTTTGCTATGAGAGATGTTATAAAAGATAACATCTATGAAGTAGGTCTTCAATACAAGGAACAAATAGATGATGCTGCATATTACCAACTAATATATGCTTCTAACAAACAAGCTGCAGAAACGGTAACAGGTTTTGCTACTGGCTCTTCAGTATATCCTATGACAGCTCCAGTATGGACAGTAAACTCTGTCAAGACTTCAATGGCAGGAACTATCAAAGGTATAGATTATGCTGCAGGAAGCATATATCTGTATTCAACTCTAGCTGCAGTTAATACAATACACTACCAAGTACCAGGTAGAAATCTACTTGCAATCACTGGTGCTCAACCAGGAAGTCAAGAAACTGGAATTAACGCTTGGGGTATCCTTAAAGGAAAAGCTAAGCTAATCTCTCATGGTAGAGATCCTAATGTTGTAGTGATGTCTTGGAATGACATGCCTAGCCTATTATATGATGACAAGGTTAATTTCTTGGATGCTTCTGCTTATGGTGGAAGAGAACCACTAATGAATGCAGAAATAGGAAAGGTATGGGGACTAAAAGTTATCACTGAATCTAGGAGACTTCCAGAAGGATGTGCTATAGTTGTAGATACTTCAAGACTTGGATATGATGTACACAAAGAAGAACTACGTTCTTACAGAGATGATGTCTATGAGAAAGACATGGTTGCATACTACTTCTATGCAGAAAGAGGATTTGGTATCACAGATACTCTAGCAGCCTGTTTAGTTATGTCTGGAAAGAATACGTTCCCAAGCACTTTACCAGTTAGCTAATAACTGAGTAAAAGTGTATGGTTTCTTATTCCTCTTGTGGGGAATAAGACTTATTTTATTTTTTGAAAATATTTATATGAGAACAGTGTATAGTATCATTAAGAGGGAAATAAATGTCTCATTATGCAGATCCTAGATCTATACGAAAATATGCTGGATTAGATGAAAGTGATATACCAGATAGTAAATTAGATTTTTATATAGAACAAGCAGATACTATAGTTTTTAATGATGTAGCTATAGGAGTTATGAATGAAATAATAGATGGTTCTCCAAATGGAAATACAGGAACATTAGAAACTAATCATAAACATATTGCAGACACTAATTATGATTGTGTAGTTAATACAGCAGATGTAACTGTATATGTATGGGGAGATGTAGAAAGTATATCAACTAGAATAACATGGGGAGTTTCTTCTATTAATCCTGACTTTGGTAAAGTATATTTGTCTTCTATACCTTCTGCTACTTTTGATGCAGTGTCAATAGATTATTATTATTATAAACATAAACCTGACTATGGATTACTTAGAAGAGCAGCTAATTTATGGGCAACTTATGATTATATATTTTCTGAATATCTATTAATTCCTCAAAGTTCGAGAATGGGTGCATTCTCTTGGAGACACACTAAACCATATATGGACTTGAAACAAAGATATAATGAAGCTATAAATGCATTTAATAAAAGACCATATGTAAAGAAGAAACAGAAAGATATTACTATGGGAGAAAAATACCTAGATGAATATTAGAGGAGATAGCTATGACTTTCATTAAAGGTGGATTTCTAGTAAAGACATTAATTAGGAAAGAAGGTAAAGTAGTTAAAATAAGGAAAGCTACTATGCATAGAGATGAAGATAGAGGAACTTCTTATATTACATATGACACTACAATTACTAGTAGAGCTTTAGTGTCTAATATAGGTGGATGGATAGAGTTAGTGTTTCCTTTTGGTAGAGCATATGATGGAGATCTTCTAATGTTATTTAAAGAAGAGGAAGACTTGAGTGATAATGATAGAATTCTATATGAGAATATAGAGTATAAGATAAACGAACATAATGAAAGAGATTTCTTTAGAGAATTAGTTGTGGAGAGGATATAATATGTTTGAAGTAAATCTAGAGAAAGAAGGATTAGAAGAAGCTACTAGAAAAGTAAAAAATCTTGCTAATTCTCTAGAACATTTAACTTATATTTCTCCTGCACTATTAGAATCTGGAAAACTTATTCAAGGTAGACTTAATGAAGAAGTAGAAGGATATCAAACTGAAGTGTATATGGTATCTAAAAAAGAAGTACATGTTGCTCCTTCTGAAGTTAGAATTATAGAATACTTAAAATCAAAAGAAGAAGAAATATTAGATGCTAGTAAAAGATGTAGATACTTATTTTATTTAAGATATATAGAACCAGAAGATAGAAGACCATTAGACATTGTAGAAATAGATCCTATGAGAGTTAGAGCTATAGTAACTATTTTAATACCTACCATAAAAGAAATTATGATATCATCTGTTAAAGAGGGATTGAAATAATGTCGTACATAGATTTTTGGGGTATAAAGAAAGATATTACAGATGTTCTTAGAGATTATTTATATCCTAGAAATACTGTAGGAAATACATTCTATACTGGAATGAGTATAGATACCAAATATGCTCAATCATTCTATCCTTTTACTACTAGAATGAATTCTATATCAGTATATTGTAATACTGTAGGAAGTACATTAGATGATCTTACAGTATCAGTACAAACAGACACTAATGATGCTCCCTCAGGAACTAAAGTTAAATCTGTTACATTCTCTCCTTCAGATATTACTAACGATACATGGGATAGTAAAAGTTGTTTATACTCTAAATTAATATCTAAAAACAAATATTGGTTAGTGTTTGAAAGTAGTAATCAAGATTCTACTAATTATTATAAAATAGGTAGAGATACTGTAATGACTAATTATCAAATGGGAATACCTAAAGAAAGTACAAATAGTACTTGGACTACTGTTAGTTTTGATTTAATGTTTAACATAGATATAAATGATTGGATATATCCTACATATCCAGATGACACTATTACTTTAGATAAATTACCTAGAATAGCAGTTGATATAGTTGATAGAAGAACTGAAGAAAGATATTGTCATGATTCTTTAGCTTTAGGTAATATAGTAGGTATGATATTAGTGTATTCTCAATATCCTGATGAGGTAGATAAAATATTAAGTTATGGAGAAAGAGGACTATTTCTTAAAAGAACACAATTACCTAACGTAACTCTATTTACTCCATTAGGATTATCTCCTCTAGATAGAATAATGAGGAAAATATACGTTAGAAGTTCTAACTTTAACTTAAGAAAGAAATTAATAGGTATGAAAGAATTACCAACAGTAGAGTAGAGTGAGTAAGAATAATATTTATATAGGGATACTTGAACATTATATTAAGAGGAGTGGATTATGACAAGAAAAGTTAGTATTACTGGTGCAGCAGGACTAGGTGGAACTATAGTAAACTTTCCAATATCATTTGAAGCAAGTGAAGTATTTAATCTAATTGAGCAGGAAGTAGCATCTGGAACAAGATTTGATGTTGACATTACTGAAGGAGCTAAAGAATATACTGCAAGAATAGAAGCAGAACTTGTGTCTGGTAAACCATTTTATTTGGCTTTAGGAAGTGTTAATCCTGCATGGTTAGATGCTAATCCAAGTACAATTACTGTTCTAACAGATATTCCAGAATGTACTGTAAGTGCAGAATCAGAATCAGATAGTTTAACTATACATGGAGCTAAGTGTGACAGATTAAGAATTAATTTTTCAGCAGGTGAATTCGTTACTTATGAAATGGAAATGTTAGGAACTATAGCTGAAACTATAGCAGTAGCTGGAGATACTGATTGGTCTGTAGAAGCTATGACAGGAGCATCTGTAATTGTACAATTAGATGGTAATGCTTTAACTGAAGTACAAAGTGGATATGTAGAATTTAATAACAACCTAGAATCAAGATATGCATGTGGACAAGGAAAACAACCAACTAAGATTCGAGAACAAAGATTGGAAGTTACTGGTGGAATTACATGTGGACAAGCAGATATCCAATACTTTACTCAGGGTGGACATGAACTTACTATAACTGTTATGGGCTTAGGAAGAGGTAGTTTATCAATATACTGTAACTCTATATGGTTTAATGAACTACCAGATGAATTCACTGGACATGATGTATATGAAGTTGAGTTCACTTGGATAGCTATGCCATCAACAGCAGCAACTAGAGGTATTCAAATAGTTGACGACACCAGTATAGCTCAGTGGTAAAATATGGAAATAACCTTACAAGAATTACTCTCTAATGAACCTAGAGATCTACCAATAGAGAGTTTAGATATTACTGTAAAAGTTAGAGATCCCACAACTAGAGATAAAATAGAAGTTAGACAAGAAGCAATGAAAAGTCCCTTATGGAAAGATATGAGTGACATTGAACAAGCCACAGAAATATCTAATAGATTGGCTCTTAAAATGCTTGTAGAACCTAAAATTACATACAAGGAATATTTAGATTGTCCTTCTCCAAAAATAGATGCAATCTTAGAAGCTGTGACTTGGGATTGGAGCCAAAGAGTTACTAAGTTAACAGAGAAAACTAGAAAGTCTATGAGAGATTTTTTACAACAGCAGAGGGCAATTTAAGTAAAGATTTCTACCAATACTTAAAGCTTAAAGATTTTTCTTGGGAACAAGCTAAAGAAGATTTCTTAAGTAGAACAGATCTTCAGATAGCATGGTTAAACATGATGATAAAGACTGAAGAGGCTAAATTAAAGAGTAAAACTCAAGAACAAAGAAGAAGACCTTCTGGTAGAGGAAAGACAAAAGTTAAAACTAGGAGAATATAATATAATATGAGGGATGAATATGAGTACTCCTGAAGATGTTGTAATAAATGTAAAAATATTAGCTAGTGTAACAGGTGCTGAGGAAGTAGGTGAATTAGCTAAGAGTCTAGAGAAAATTAATACAGTTAGTGCAAAAGTTAGTACTGGAGTATCTAATTTAGCTAAAGTAGCTAGAAGTGCAACTCCTATTATAGAAGGATTTACTAGACCTAAACTTGATCCAGCTTTAGCTGCAGGAATAAATGAATTAGCTAAAGACACAGTAACTAATACTGAATTTGCTGGAAGACACTGGACTAAATATTTAGAAATTATAGAGAATGCAAGTGAAAAGATGTTAGCTCATATCAAAACATTACGTCTAGGTGGATTATCATTCGATAAATTTGTTCCAAAACTTAGAAAAAATCTTGAAGAGATGAGAGCATGGGAAGAGTTATTTGGTCCAGCAGTAGAAGCTATGGAAAAATTAAGATTAAGAACTGGTTATACTTCAAATGCTTTTACAGCTTTTAATAAAGATCTTATATCGTTAGAACAAGGAGTTAACATATTAAATCAATCAATAAAGAAAGATGCAGAAGGAAATGCTGTTCTACTTGAAAGTTATAAAGCATTAAATCAACCTATAACATCTTTCTCTCAAGGAGTAACAACAATATTTAGAGTTTTAAGATCTGTTAGTGTAGCTGGATTAGAGTTTAATAAGACTATGGAATATCTAGGTGGCTCACTTAAAAATATGATGAAACAAATGGAAATAGCTTCTCCAGTAGCTAATGACTTAATTAAGATATTTAAAGAAGAAGGAGTATTCGGACTTAAAGTTTTTCTTACCGAATTAGAAAAGTTTCATAGACCTATAGCTACTGTTAGTGATGCTGTAGGAATGATTCAAGGAACATTAGATAAATTAAATGAAGCTGGATTTACATCTAGTCAAATATGGAAATACTGGTCTGATGTTTTTAAGATAACTATGAATCAAGTAGGTATAGGAGCTACAGAGTTTAGAGATTTCAGGAGAGCATTATTAACTGGTGGAGTAGAACCTGCAAAAGAAATGATAGCTCAACTAGGATTTATGAGAATAAGACTTAGAGAAATATCTGAAGTACAAAGAAGATTTATGGCAAGTATAGGTGCTACTGGAGTAGTAATGAGAGAATTTACTAGAGACATATTTTGGGCTGGATTAGGAATGATGTTTACTGCTATGAGCATAGCTAGAATGACTAGAAGAGAGGTAGAAATGGAAAGACAATCTTGGTCTTTAACTAGATCTGCCATGAGTTTATCTGAAGCTCAAAGAGAATATAATGAAATATTGTTTGAATATGGAGCAGGATCAGAAGAAGCTAGACAAGCAACAATTAGAGTAAAGGAAGCTCAGTTTGCATTAAAAGCTACGTTAGAATCAGCTAGACAAAGTGCATTCCAGTATGCTATGTCTTGGGGAATGCTAATATTTGGAGCATTTCCAACAATGATAAGAACAGGACTTACTGTAATGGATTTCTTAATGAAATTAAGTATCTTACAAGGCATGGCAGGAGATAGTGCAATTTCAGCATCTATGAAAGAAGCTTTTTTTGGTGGAACATTAGGACTTACTGGTAAGCAAGCAACAGGAGCAGCAGTTCAAGTAAGTCTTACTGCATTTATGGAAGATAAAGCAGGGGATTCAGCAATTGTAGCAGCAGGAAAAACTGGTATTTTAAGTGGTATGATGAATTACTTACAAACTTCTTCTATGGGAGCTGCATTTGCGATGTCTGTAGTTTTAGGAATTGGAACATTCTTAGTTGGAACATTTATATCATTAGCAATAGCACAAGCTTATGCAACTAGTGAAATGGAAAGAATGAAAAAAGAAATGAGAAATATGATGAAAGAAATAGAGCAAGGAATAGGAACTACAAAAAGTTGGGAAGATATTCTTATTGAAGATTCTTTAGTAAGTGCTTTGAAAGAAAGTACAACTGAAGTAAAGAGTTTAGGAGATGAAGTAAAAAGACTAGAATTAGCTGAAATTAGAGATATAGAGAAAGTAATAACAATATTTCCAATAATGGAAGAAATAGAAGTTCCCGAGTTACAAGATATAACTCAAAATATATATCAAGAATTAATAGAAACACAAATACCTGAAGTACCTCATCAAGAAATACTTCAAGTATTAGTTCCTTATGAAATTCCAGAAGTACAAGATCAAACTCAATTCATATTCCAAACTCTAGGTAGAGTAATGCCTGATATACCTATAGTTGAAGATCAAACTTACACTATTTATCAATTACTTGAAGAGATAGAAATACCTGTTAAAGAAGACATGACACAGACTATAATTCAAGAACTTAGAGAAGTGGAGATTCCAACAGTAGAGAATGTAGATCAAATAATAAGACAACATTTAAGAACAGCAGAGATACCAGAAGTAGAAATACAAGATATAGTACAAACTATTACACAAAGATTAATACAAGTTCCTATACCTGATGTAGAAGATATGCGTCAAATAATAGAACAAGAACTAATAAGAGTTAATGTACCAACTATAAGTGATCAAAGACAGAGAATTACACAAGAATTTATACCAGTAGATATACCTGAAGCGAGTGCTCAATATCAAGAAATTATACAAGAACTTACATTAGCAGAATATCCAACTATAGAAGATAAAATACAATATATAACACAGATATTAAGAGAAACGGAAATACCTAGAATCAGAGATAAAACTCAAATTATTACACAAGTATTAGATGCAGTAGAGATTCCTATTCCTAAAGAATTAATTCAAAGTATAACTCAAGAATTAGATGAAGCAGATATTACTGAACCTAGAGATATTATCCAAACTATTACTCAAAGATTAATTGAAGCTAGGATTCCAATAGTAGATAACATTGTACAAGAAATTAGACAAAGATTAGAAGAAGTAGATATTCCTAGAGTTGAAGATATAAGACAGAGAATTACTCAGGTTCTAGATAAAGCTGAAATACCTAATGTACCAGATTTAACTCAGAGAATAATACAAGAAATAAGAGAAGTTAGACCTACAAGAGTAGAAGATTTAAAACAAATCATTAGACAAGAGCTAATAGAAGTACAGACACCTGAAATAGAAGATTTAACTCAAATTATAGTTCAACAATTACAAACGGTAGAAATACCAAATATTAGAAACATGAATCAACTTATAACACAAGAATTAATAGAAACTAGAATACCTAGAGTGGAGAATTTAACTCAACAGATAATTCAATCTTTAGTTGAAGTAGACATTATGGAACCAAGAAACATGGAACAAATAATTACACAAGAACTTATACAAGCTGAAATTCCAGAGATAGAATTAGAAGATGTTACTCAGAGAATAGTTCAAGAGTTACAAACAATTGAAATACCTAGTATTAAAAATATAACACAAACTATAACACAAATTCTTAATGAAGTAGATATCCCAAACGTAGAGGATATGACACAAACTATTGTTCAAAACTTGAAAGTAGCTAGAATTCCAGAAGTAGAGGATCAGAAACAGATAATATCTCAAGAATTGATAAAAGTATTTATTCCTATGGTTGATGATTTAACACAAAGTATAGTGCAAACATTAGAACCTATAGAAATATCTCCAGTAAGTAATCAACAACAAATAATAGAACAAATATTACATACAGTTGAAATTCCTATTCCAGAAGATATTACCCAAGATATAAAACAGAGATTGATAGAAGTAAGAATATTTCCTCCAAATAACCTTATGCAAACTATAGAACAAACTCTTATAGAAGCTGAAATACCAGTTCCAGAGAATATGGAACAATTGATTATACAAAGATTAGTAGAAATAGGAATGCTACCTGAAGTAAGAGATTTAAGACAAACTATAACTCAATATTTAAATCCAGCATTTATACCTCAACCAGAAGTTTTAACTCAGGAGATAAGACAAGAATTAGATTTAGTGACTATTCCAGAAGTTGAAGATAAAGAACAAGAAATAGTACAAATATTGATTCCTACAACAATACCTGAAATATTAGATAAGGAACAAGTGATAACTCAAATATTAATACCTACTACAATTCCAGAATTACCTATGTTAACACAAGTTGTAACTCAAGAATTGGTATCTAGAGAATTTGATATTGAAGGTAGAAAAAATAAATTAATGTTAACAGGTATAGAAGATTTATCGTTTACTGCTCTTGATACAACTAGATTGGTAGGAGAATCTATGACGTTGAGAAATGCAACAGCAAATAGATATAGAACTAGTTCCTTAATGGCAGATGAATTTGTAGGAGATATATCAACGGAAGTAGAAAGTGGTGGAGCAGAGATTCAATATTTATCATTTATATCTACATATCAACCTTACTTAAGATGGTTAGAGCAAATAGCAGAAAATACTAGACCTTTCTGGGTAGGGGAATTTACTGAATTAAAGAGTGAAATTAAAAAGGAAATTGATGAATTAAAGGGAATGAGAAGTGATTTTGGATCTCCTAATTCGGTATATGTAAAACCAGTAGAACCTATGACAGCTCCTCAAGGACAAAATATATTTATAACTATAAATTATCCAGTTATAAGAGAAGAGAAAGATATAAGTATATTAGCTAATGAAATTAAAAGGATAATAACTAAAGACATGTTTTCTGTAGGAGGTAGATATTAAAAATGTTAACAGTTTCTAGTTCTGTAGAAATATATGAACAAGTACATATTGAAGATGATGGAATGAGAACTTTAGATAATAGAAGAGCACCTATAGGATGGAATATAGATTATGGTGATTATTATAGCAATGGTGATATAGGAACTCTAATAGCTACACATATTTCTGGAGGAAAACATATTGCAGCTATAAACAAATATTTTCCATCACTTGCTTATGATGCTGATAACTTTAGATATTGTATTATGAAATGTTCAAGTTTAACTGCAGATTCTATTACTATTGGTCTTGTAGATGGTATTGACGATGTTGAAAAGGTAAACTTAACTTCATCTGGATATGCTACACTTGATATATTTGGAAGTGGTTATTCTCCAGATAGGATATGGATACAAATTTGGGGAGATGTAAACGAAAAAGCTGAAATAGATTATGTAATTATATCTAATGCTACAACTAGAAGATTATATCCTACAGAAATTGAAATAAATAGAATATTAACAGAAGGATTCGATGATGCTACATTTAAATATGATTATGAAGAACCTCTCCCATTAATGAATAGTCATGTTAAAATATGGTTAAGAAAGAATGGTAGTTTCACTAAACAATTTACTGGTAAAGTCAAATTAAATAGAGAAATTAAAACTGGTAAGACAGCTACATGGCATGAAACAGAATGTGAGGGATATGGTAAATATCTATTTGAAAGGAAACATACTGGATTTGTTAAAAATGAAATAGATGATGTAATAGATACTATTACTACATCATTAAAAAATCTTGGTTTACTTACTACTTATAATGTAACAGAAAGTGATCATACAATATCAATTAAACATGAAGAAGGTGGAAGATATGTTGGAGATATCCTAAGAGAAGATATTGCCAATCCTACACAAAATAGAGTAGATTGGGATTTCTATGTAGATTTTGGTAAAGACTTACATGCATTTCCTAAAGGAAGTAGACTTCAAAGTTATAATGTTGGTTCTAATGCTATGAGTTTCAACTACGAGTCTGATTCTGAAAGAATGATAAATTCTATTAGTATTATTGGGAAAGGACCACCTGAAGGAAAGAAAATAGGAAGTGATAATGAATATACAGAAAGTACTGATAACTGGTCAGGATATATAAGTATATCTGCATTAGGTGGATCTGCAAGAATAAAAGGAGATTATTATTTAAGGGGAGAAGGAAATGAAAATAGTTTATGGATAGAAAGAACATTTCCTACTCCATTAAACTTAGAATATGGTGGATATCTTGAAGGATACAAACAAATAACTTGTTATCCTTCTCTTTCTGCTGATATTGAAGATTTAGACATGAGTTGTATTTTTTATTCTACTGATTCTGATTATTACACTTACTCTTGGTTAGAAAGTGGTGGATTTATTGTAAGACTTCGTCCACCAAATATTTACTATCCTTGGTTAGCATGGAAAAGCTCAGACAAATTAGAAAAATTCCAAATACCTTTCACAGAAAAATATGGAAGAGGAGAATTTGTTGCTACTGGAAATCCAGATTGGTCAAATATATTTAAAGTTAGAATTATAGTTAATTCTCCTTTATCTACTACTGATAAAGCATCTTATTTTAGTATTGATGGAATGAGTTTTTCCACTCATTATTCATATAAATATGGAGATGATGAATCTATAGGTAGCTTTGGTATTAGAGAAGGACCAGATATGATAAGACGTAAATTGGGAAGTGATGAACTTTGTAGTTTAGCATCTTCATTAGTAGTTGAAGCTTATAAGTATCCAATAGAAAATGTAACTAATTTAATAACTACAAGAAGCTTTGAAGCTAGTTTAGGATGCAGAGTAGCATTTATAATTGGTGATATATTCTCTACTATTGACTTAAGAAGAATTAATCATACCCTTAGAGATTTTAATTTAACTACTAACTTAGAGTTGTCTGGTAGATATTTACCTTCAATAGAAAAGCTTTTAGGACAATTCCAAATGCAAATGGAACATATCTTCTGGAATATTGAAGCATGGAGAAAAATATTTGATGTATCTGCCATTACTAAAGGAAGAGGTGAATTACTTGATTGGTGGTCTTTAGATGAAGGTGTATCAGCTCCAATGTGGGGATTTGGAGGAAAGAAATTTGGAATGTTTGGAGAATCAAAAGATGGATATTCTAGTAGTGAATATAGTCCAGATGGCTCAGTATTTTTCAGTTCTGGTAGATTATTAATTAAAACTAGAGGAGGAGAATCTAATTTCCTCAAAAGTTTACACACTATTGTTCCAACAGATAAAGATTTAATTTTTTGCTCAGTAGCAGAAGTGACTAATGATGATACTGAAGTAGTTGTTATGTTAGGTATAACTACTTGGAATGGATGTGGACTTGGATTTATTTTTTCTGATGATGGAACTCTTTATTCATATGGAAATAGATGTGAACAAACTGGTGCTATGTTTCCTCTAACAACTTTTAATTATGGGCAAGAATATAAATTAGAATGTAGATATTATCCAAATACTCCTCTTGCAGAATTTTATGTTGATAATAATTTAGAAGGAAGTATTACTTCAACTAATTATCTTCCTTTAGAGGGATTAATGCATCAAATTCTTGTAAATAATTATAATGCATATGGTAATTGGGGAACTGTTATAGTATCTTACTTTCAAGGAGCTATAGGATATTGAAAGTAATAAAAATAAGAGAATATACACCAAAAGAAATTGCTGATATTTTAGGATTAAAATATATAAAGGGAATTAGAAAAGGAAAAGAATTAATATTAATATGTGAAGATTCAGATATACCTATACAAAAACTTACATTTGGTAATCTTTTAATAGAGGAATTAAAAGATAAAGAAAAGAAAAAAACTTTAGAAATGACAGAATTCAGGTGTAAATAAAATGAGTATAGCATATAAAATAATTCCATATATAAGAATGCAATTTACAGCTTTGGACGTTTTGGATACTGCATCAGAAATATTAAACATATCTAGCAGAAATGTAACTGATTTAAAAGCTAAGGAAGTATTGGAAGTGAATGTAACATGAACATAACAAAAAAAGAATTCAAAGAATTAATTAAAGAAACTTTAATGGAAATACTAAAAGAAGGAATGGTAGATGATATTAAAATAGGAGAAGATCCTATATTCATTAGACCTTCATACATAGATTTTAGTGGTGGAAAGATTAGAAATTTAGGTGGAGCAACATTTGGAACTGGTGTAAATTTATATGGAGTAGGAACAAGTACCTTAAGAACAGATAAAGATTTTCTTGTTGGTGATTCAGCATATAATATCAGATTAAATGAAACTAGTCCAATTATACATTTCGGAAATAGAAGTAATATTTGGGATGTAAATCTATATAGATTTGGAAATAACACACTTGCAACTTCTGATAATTTTTATGTTGCTCAAAATTTAATAGTTAAAGGAACATATCCAACAAACGGAGGAGCAGGAGTAGGATCATTATCAGATTTAAGTATAGACGTAAACAAAGATTGGGAAGGATATAATATAACTAATCTTGGAACTTTAGAATTTGGCTCAGTAGATGTAAATTTATATAGATTCGTAGATGTACTTAGAACTGATAGTGACTTAAGTATTGGAGATGTCAATGCTAATGTTGTAGTAAGCTCTTCAGAACAAAAAATATGGTTTGGTGATAGAGCATCTGTTCTTGATACTAATATTTATAGATTTTCTGCTAATATTCTTAGAACAGATGATGCATTTCAAGCAGGAAATACAGATTATAATTTATATTTTGGTAGAACTGCTTCATCAATTGGATTTGGTGATAGATCAAGTCAATGGGATGCTCATATAAAAAGATTAGGCGAGGGATCATTAGAAGTAAGTGAAATGTTAAAAATTGAGAGAGAAGGAATTGGTCCATTTACTGCACTACAAATAGGATTAACAGGACAAGCAGTTCCTCCATTTCAAATTAATATATTCTCAGTATTGGCATGGGGAGATGGAGATAATCTAGCAGATGTTAATTTATACAGAATGGGAGTAAACACATTAAGAACAGATGATAATATGTTCATTGGTGGTAGTTTAATTGTCTACACAATGAAAAGAGGAGTAAATTTATTAGCAAATGGAGATACATTAGATACAGAATTAGGAACATTACCTAGTAAAGTTATTTTAAATGCTAGAAGTAGTATTCCAATAGAAATTAGTTGGAACACATTAGGTTTAAATGGTAGCATTATAGTGTATCATATTGCAGGAGAAAGCTTAGAAATTAGCTGGATGGCTGAGGTATAATTATGGGATATGGAATAATTAAATCAGAATCTTCATGGATTATACATAAGGAAAATTCTAAATATTACGCTAAATCTGGAGATAGTGGTAAAGTAGAATACAAGGGAACTATATTTTCAGGTATAATAAATTCTATTGCTACTTCTTTTTCTGAAGGTGGGCATATACACCTTAGAAAAGTAGAACAAAATGATCCATATATGGTCAGTACTCCTATGACAATAGTAGATGCAGTAAGAATAACTGGTGAAGGAATGGAGAATACATTTTTAAAAATGGAAAATAATGCAAATTGCAATATGTTTGAATATACTTTAGCTACAGCAATTTATTGTTTTACGTTAGAAGGTATGACAATTATTGGTAACGGAGTAAATCAAACAAGTGGAAATATAGTATATGATAAGTTAGGTGGATTAAAAGATATTTATATAAATGATGTTTTTTTTGATAAAGCAAGAGAATGTTTAATAAGAGAAGATAATATAGCATGGGCTTGGAGAATAACAAATAATATATTTGAGCATTCCTCCTTTTCTACTAGTGCATATGGAGTCAGAATAGATGGAGGAAGTGATGTGAGAATTATAGGAAATAAATTTTTGTATAATCATCATGGTCTTGGTATGTTTGCTGGTGATTCAGCAGTTATAGGAAATTATTTTTATAAAAATAGAGGTAGAGGACTGACATTAGCTAATTCTTCAAGAAATAGTATTATAGGAAATGTTTTCAGCAATAGTAGTTGGGATAATAGTGGTGTATATTCTGATATTCATTTAGATGCAAATAATAGAAATAATGTAATTTCAGGAAATGTTTTCTATAGTCCAATTGCTGATCATAATGTAAGATTTTTTTATACTGGTCATTCACTTAATCTTATTTCATCGAATGAATTTATAAAAAATTTAAATGGTGCAATAGAAGTAATTGGTCCTATTGATGCTAGAATATATAATAATATAGGATTTAATCCAGTTGGTCTTATATCTACTCCATTCTCAGATAGTAGCATTCCATATGGAATAAACTTAATAGGTACAAATACTGTTCCTACTGCTGATAGAACATATGAAATACAACATATAGATTCTTACATAACATCAATAGGAGGAACTGGTGTAAGTATAACAGTAATGGATTATAACGACAATACAATTGTAAAAGACTTAACAAGTGCTGTTATGATGTATTTACCAATGGGTTATAAAATACACTTTGGTTCATTTTCTGTTGCACCTACAGTAATAGTAGCAGGTAATTAAAATGAGTGAATTTAATAAAGGAAAAATACCAAGTTCAAAGGAAGGATTAGATGCTGTTATAGATCATGGATTAGAAAAATCATTTACTTTTATCATTAGAAGAAATGGATCGAACTTTGAAGCAATACATGGTCATGAATCCGAACAAGCAGGAAAGATTTACTCAACAGCAACTAGTACAGATTTTAAAGATACTATGCGTAAAACTATTAAGAAAATTCATGATATATCAAATTCATGGGCATTAGAACAAAGTTCACCAGTTCATACATTTGGTATTTTCATGTATGTATGGTATGATGGAACTACATATCATGGATATTACACTTACACTTATAACACTAAATTTGCTATTGGTCATTGTACCTCTAGTAATGGTGTAGATTGGACAAATGATACAGTTAATAATCCAGTATTAGAAGCTGGAGCTAGTGGATGGGATCAAGATGGTGTTGCTGTAATGGTTCCTTGGAAAGAAGGAACAGATTGGTATGCTCTTTATAGAGGATCATCTGGTGGAGCACATAAAATAGGATTAGTTATTTCATCTGATGGAGTAAATTGGTCAAAGTCTGGAAGTAATCCAGTTATAGATGAAACTGGATGTCAAGATCCAAGTGGTATTATAAAAGTAGGTTCTACATATTATCTATTTGCAAATTCTGTTGGTGGAGACAGAAGTATTTGGTTATTAACTTGTACAAATTTAATAGATTGGACTTTACAAGAACCTGCTCCTTTATTTGATGGTAGAAGATTTTGTTCCCACCCATTCAAATATAATGGTATTTATTATTTATTAGTTAGTAGATATTATGATTCTGGACATGAAGGTGTTTATGAATTATGGAAAGATAATAATCCAGAATTTTATCCAAGTTCTAGGGAATTTCTTGGTATTGCACATTATTGTACAAGTGGTTGGATAGATACACCTTCAATCATAACTGACACTATAAATAGAGATACGTTTCCAAATAATAAATTAGAAGTTTATGTTGCCTATTCTTCTGAAGGTAATGGTCAACCTATGTTAATAATAGAAGATAATATTGCTAATGCTATTGCTAGTACTGATATGCCTGAGAAAGGTAAAATATTTATAAATTATGATAGTTATTCTGTAACACCAGATAGTGCTACCAAACCAATATTTGAAGTACAATATGGACTAATAATAGAATCAGAGTTTGCAACTATAAAATTAGTTGATAGCTACAATAGTACAGTAACATTCTTTATTTCTATAAGTGATGACTCTATAATGTACAATCTAGTTATTGATGGTAATAGAGATAATAATACTGGTGTACAATATGGTGTTTGTGTTAGTTCTGAAGCTACACTTGATAATTGTAGAATTAGAAAATGGAATAATGATGGTACTTATAGAATGGCAGGGACTCTATTAAAATGTAAATTTTCATTTTGTGGTGGAAGAGGAGTTATAGTAAGTAAGTATGGTGTTGCTGAAGGATGTGAGAGTTATGCTAATGATGAACATGGGTTTGAAATAGAAGGAGAATATGGATATGTTATTGATGCTAATGCACACCATAATACTCAATATGGATGTTATGCTAATGCTATAAATGGATTTGTTTCTGGTAGATTTTGGAAGAATACTCTATATGGTATTTTAGCTAATGATTACATTAAACTTGATATAATATCTTATAAAAATGCTAATGATGGAGTTTATGTTGATAGTTATTGTAGTGGTAAGATTGTTTCTTATGGTAATGCTTTAAGAGGAGTAGAGATTAATGGTTCTAATAATGAATTAGACATTATATCACATGGAAATACTCAAATTGGTATTATGTTTACTTCAGGTGGAGATTCTAATAACGTAAGAGGATTTACTTATGATCATTTTAGTCATTATGGATTTGGTGTTGATGGAGATGATAACGTATTAGAGATTAAGGTACTTAATTGTGAATATAACAACTATGGTTGTTATATTGGCGGAGATAGAAACATTTTAAGAAATACAAGTATATCAGAAGGAACAATGACTCAAAATTATGGTCTTTATATTCTATCAGCAGCAGATGAAACACTAATAGAGCATAATGTTTTTACTGGTACTTGGGCTTCTGCAATTAGAGATTTAGGTACTAATACAAAGATAAGACATAATGAAGGATATGATACAGAAAATTATCTTACCAATAAAACTGTTAATTCTACAGAAACTACAATTGCACATGAATTAGAAAAGACACCAACTAAAATAAATATATTAAAAACAAGTGATGGGAGAATATGGCGTAGTTCAGCTTCTGATGCTACAAACATATATCTAACAGCAGATTTAGATGGAAGAACATGTGATATAGAAGTATTGTATGATATTTAATCTATCGTTTAGAATATTTTTCTACCCATTGTTGATATCCACTTTTCTTTTTCTTTCTACTGGAGAATTTCTTATAATATATATCATCTGTTAAATACTGAGTTTTATAATCTTTACATGCTAACATAAGAGCATCTACGAAATCATCTCCACCTTTAGTTTCATAGGTGTATTGCCTTATTTGCCATATTAATCTAATATATTCTTCTGGTATTTTTATAACTCCATTCTCAAATAATGAAGTAAGATTAGCTTGTAGCAATCCTTTCTCTCCTTTAAATGATACTTCAAATAACGGAACTGATCTTTTCCTTAGCAAGGCATTCATATGTTTATTATGACTATCACTAAATATTCTTTCTACATTATAATTTCTAACTAAAGTTTGTATAGTGTCACACATCTTCTCTGGATCTTCTCTAAGGTAATCTTTATAGTAAAATACTCTTATTTGTCTATCATTTCTTTGAATAATAACTAAAGCAGTAGGATCAGGAGCAAATCCCCAATCTAATCCCATAACAGTATATCCAAATTCTTTATTGTATACATATATAGGATTTCCTTTAGTTGCATCCTTTAAATCTTCTATATTTATCATAGTTCCCATAAGTGGATATGGCTTACCCAATATGAAAATATCATAATACATTTTACCTTTCTTCTTAGCTTCTTCTATAACTTCTTCAGTATATAGAGGACAAGCTAAAGCACTCCAACTTCTTCTTAGCCAATTATTGTACTTTTTATGATCTTCCCACATAGTAACAAATTTACTCATGTAATTATGAGGAGTAGAAGATAGAATTATTCTACCTGCACTTTTTCCATTATGTAGAGATGTACCAACTACTCTTATACTATCATCTATAAGATCTCCACCTGCCTCTACAGCTTCATCTATTATAAGTAAATCACTATGTTGTCCATAAATTGAATTACCAGACCATAGAGTTTTACCATTTCTTCTAATGAACAGAGTGTTATTTGGAACCTCAAGACACCATATTTTTCCATTATAATTTACTACCTCTTTTTGTCCTTTATAATATGAATTTTTGTGTCTATGTAGATAAATCTTAAAATGTTTAGAACATTTATTTCCATATTTATTTGTTCTTTCCTCAATTAAAGAATATGAATTACCTATCCCTAACTTAAGAGCTACTTCCATAACATCATCTCTTAATTGTTCTGAAACAGTAGAATACCATCTTTGTTTTTCATTAGTTACTCCATCACCTAGCATTAAAGCATCTAAAAGTATTTCAAGATATATAGTATCCAATTCTTTTATTTCTTTAGGTATCTTCTTATTATAAGAACCCATTGTTGGATATAGGAAATGACCAAGCTGTGAGGAATTAATAGAAAATTCCTGTTCTTTATATATTGAATATGAGAACGGAAGCTTATCTAAACATTTTTTAATTTTCTCAAATTTATTATGATTTATTAACTTAGATTGTGAAATTATAGTATGGCATTTATCCTTTTTTACACTTCCTTCAGAAAGATAATAACCAAGAAACTCTACCCATATTTCCATTGGTATTTTTTTCTTTGAGAATTCTTCAATATAAGTTCCATGATCGGCAGAGTACGAAGGTATAATAAAATATTCTCTCTTCTTTCCCTTCCATTTAGCAGTTCTTTTAAATTTAGCACCTATTGGAAGACTATTAGCTTCAATTAACTCAAAGTTATCAGAATGATTTCTAGCAACTAACATTTTATGATTACATGTAACAAGAATATCCATAGTTCTATTTTTTATTTTGAGCATTTGTCCATCATAATTATAAGAAAAATATTTTATTGGTACTTGCCATTCTAGAAATCCTTCTTTATTTAATGTAGCTACACACTCTCCCATTTTTAAATCATTATATTTTTTAAATCCACTTTTAGTTAATATTTCAGTTTTTTCATCATAGCACTTCCAAGATGCAGGAAGAGCCTTTATGAAAGAACCATCTTTAAATGTTGTATTAGTTTTAAGAGGTTCACCTTTTACTAATTTACTTATTAAATCATTACTCTCTATCCAAGTCTTTAGATAATCATATAATATCCTAGATTGTTCTTGAGATCCAGACTCTATAATTACAGAATATGATCTTCCCATTATCATTGGACCTAATATAGTAGGAGACCATAATCCTATATCTGCTAATAATCTAGTTTTACCAGTATTTCCACCAGCAGTTATTAGGAATCTTAATTTATTTAAGTCAGGCATTTCTTTCAATATCTGTTCCTGATATTTAAATGGAGGATCTCCAGTTACATCAGTAAAAAATACTACAGGATCTCTCCATTTCAATAAAGTTAATCTCTCTTGTAGTGTTAATCCTACTGGTAATTTTATATTAATCATTTCTCTCTTTGTTCCCATGCTTTAGAAAATTTGAATATGTAAATGTCTGGTATTTCAGCTTCTATTAAACATTCTATTACTTGATCATATAATCTATCTTTATCTATCTGTGGTCCCATATCTAATTGTTCTTCATGTTCTAATATTAATTTGTATATCTGTCTAATCTCAGATAGTCCTCTAAACAATACTTCAAGATATTGTCTATCCGTTTCATCACTTAAATTTTCTATTTTATTTTGTAAGAAGGATTGTAAGGGTTCTAGAGTCATTCTAAGGTTTTTAGATATTTCTATAGTCTTGTCTATTTCTTCCTTCATCTTTACTACTTGCAAATCACTAAATTCTTTACCAGCTTCTATAATAGCTTTTACATGAAGCTTCATATGTCTTCTAAAGCTATCATAAGGTAAGTCTTCATTCTTTTGTATTTTAGCATATTTCCATAATTCAGTATAGCTATATTTATCCTCTAAATATAATTTCTCGTACTCATGTACGTTAGGAGAAACACATATTTTACAAATTGCCATAAGAATAATCCTCTACTTCATGTATGTACATCATTTATAAATATATTCCTATACTGTTTCTAACAGTAGAAGAAGAAAAACATTAAATTCTGATTATGTATAGTATAACTAAGTTGGCTTTCTACATTCTGTCTAGAATAGCATTTGAATTTTAGGCTATACATACATATCCTCTCTAGATAGAAAAAAGAGTTAGATAGATAGAAATAGATAGCTCTCTAGAAAAATCTAGAGAACTAGAGGTTTAATTTCCTCAAGACCTTTAGCCTTTAGATATTTCCGATATATTGCGAATAGGTCTTTAGAGGTCTTAATTTGTCCTTTTTTGAAAGCTCTGTAAACCCATCTCTTAAAGCTGAATACATGCTCAATTTTTTGTTTATGTTGTTGTGTTCTAAGTGAGACTCCATGATAAGAGACACCAAAACCAAATAAGAAACTTTTATCATGGTAGATTTGATTTTTGTCTATTCCAATTTTCTCCACAAAATCATTTATGATTCGTTTAAGACCTTTAGACTTATGAGGTATGAAACTAAAGAAGCCTTTCTTAGCTCTCCAATTATACAGAGTTACAAAATCTATTTCAAGTTTAACATTTTTCCTCACAAACATATATCTTGTCTTGTGTTGCTCTCTTACTGCAAGGCTTGAGATGTCTATATACCATACTCCTAAAGGCTTTTCTTGTTTTGGTTGAATAGGCTTAAACCTCTTATCATGTCTCCAAGCTTCAGAGGTTTTTTCTATTGTGTTGTTCAAGCTCTTCACCTTTTTTTGTTAGACAATATACATTCAAGAAGCTTAAACCTTATGAACAAAAAACCTTAAAGAATGATATTATCTTTAACACCATTTTTGAGGTTTTCCTTTAAACTTAACTGATTCATGTTGCACAATCCGTTTTTATTCAGCTTGGGCAGACTTTACAAAAATAGAGAGTTGAGATTAAGCTCTGAGGTTTTGCTTAATCTCTTAATATGGTTGTCAAATAGCACACACACAAGACAACCACAATAACGCAGAGCATTAGGTTAAACCCTACGTCAAACATTTTTATCACAAGAGAAGAAAAAGCTCTCCATCCACTTAACCCTTATGAAACCAAAATCTGAATTTAGAAAACATGAAGAGAAGAGTATAATAACAATATGGGTTTTTTGGGCTTGGATTTTGTGATATATGATGATTAAAACTGTTATAGGAAAAAGGATTTTACGATTTGTTCTGATGGTTTTGGAAATCAGAAAAAAAAGAGAGTATGGTTAAGCTTACCATTTAACCTTTATTTCTTCGCCTCGTTCTCTAAGTTGGTTGATTCTATAAGCTAGAGCAACCAATCCATGTATTAATTGTTCATCATTCTCAGCATTAGAACAAAATTTTATGAGTTCTTCTTTTTGTTCTTCTGGTGTTAATAGTTTGCCATCCTTCATTTGAACAGACCGTTTAGGCATTTGAAGATTATATACTCTCAAGTTTTTTCAACCTCATAGAAAAAAAGAGGGTTAAGATGTTGTTAGGTATTCTATTAAGTCGTTTAACTCTCTGAGCTTTAAGGCAACTTCAAGAATAGCGTTAGAGTAGCAGAGAAGAGTATCAACATGGCATAAGACTAACTCAGCAAAACTTTCTTTTCCTTCTATGGTTGGTGTTTTACTTGTTTCA